>ERZ791846.717-NODE-717-length-14290-cov-4.11387_pt1 | contig 14290 bp, 13 predicted proteins | sample MGYA00510289_ERZ791846 | MGnify/ENA primary metagenome ERZ791846 (study PRJEB30046, sample SAMN00715274) | human gut metagenome | study: EMG produced TPA metagenomics assembly of the A metagenome-wide association study of gut microbiota in type 2... | reverse complement strand
TGCGCCAGCCCATTGCCTCTATCGTAGCGGAAGTCAACGCCGCTGCCGCCGCCGGTGCCGTCACGGTCATCGCCGTCGATATGCCGACTGGCGTCAACTCCGATACGGGGGCTGTCAGCAACGGTGACGACGATGAAGACGGTCCGCTCTTTGCCGATATGACCGTCACCTTTGGTGCCCTCAAACGGGGCCTGGTCCTCTATCCCGGCCGGGCTTGTGCCGGCCACGTTGAAGTCGACCCCATCGGCATGCCTGGTCCGCTGCTCATGCAGCTCGAAGAAGATCCGGCTTATTTGCTGCAGGAATCGGATATCGCTGAAATCGTCGTGCCCCGCAGCCCGGACAGCCATAAAGGGACTCACGGTACCATCGCTATCGTCACCGGCAGCAGCCAAATGGCCGGAGCCGCCCTCATGGCCGCTCATGGAGCCGTCCGCAGCGGGGCTGGCAAGGTCTTCCTCCGCGTGCCCGGTGCGACGGCGCCATACTGCATCGGCGCCCAGCCGGAAATCATGGTCCGCGGCGTCGGTACTGGCGACCACTTCACTGCTGCTGATGCCGATGAAATCATTGCTGAAAGCAAGACCTGGTCCGTCCTGGCCATGGGCCCCGGCATGGGCCGCGACGCCGGGACGAAAGAATTTCTCCTGAAAGTCCTGGCCGCTGTGGATTGCCCTGTCGTCCTCGATGCCGATGCCCTCAACCTGCTGGCCGGAGAAAAGGCCCTCATCGCTTCGCGGGGCAGCCGGATTATCATGACGCCGCACTTGGCCGAATTTTCTCGCCTCAGCGGCTTATCCATGACGGAAATCAAAGCGGACCCCATCGCGGCAGCCCGTCATTTTGCCTCGAAATGGAAAGTCAACCTCGTCCTCAAAGGGGCGCCGACGCTCATCGTTTCGGCCCGGACGGGGAACGTCTACATCAACTCCACGGGCAATGCCGGCATGGCCTGTGGCGGCATGGGGGACGTCCTGACCGGCATGATTGCCGCCATGACGGCCCATCAGGGCATGAGCGATTTGTGCAGTGCCGCCTGTGCCGGCGTCTATCTCCACGGATCAGCCGGCGATGCCTGCCGCAAAGCCTGCGGCCCCTATGGCTTTACGCCCATGGAAACAGCCGATGCCCTTCCCGGCGTCCTGGCTTCTTTAGAAGAAGATTTGGCCCTGCCCATTTTGCAGCAGCCCTTGATTGGAGGAAAATAAATTGAAAAAAAGAAAACTCTTTACCGCCGCCCTGGCCCTGGCCATGAGCTTCATGCTCGTCCTGGCCGGCTGTGGCAACAGCGCGTCGTCCAGCTCGTCTGGTGGGGCCAAGGCCGTCCAGTCCCTGAGTGCCTCTGACAAGGACCTGCGCATATCCGTCCTCAACGTCGGTCAGGCCGATGCGACGCTCATCCAGTATAAAGGCAAGAATATGCTCATCGATACAGGCGAAGTCGACAGCCGGGCCGATTTGGTCAAACAGCTCAAAGAACGCAAGGTCAAGGACATCGACATCATCGTCATCACTCATCCCCACGGCGACCACCTGGGCGGCATGGCGGAACTGTTCAAGGACTTCAAAATCAAGCAGATCTATGACAATGGCCAGAGTGCCAATACGGCCATGTACCGCAATTACCTGAAAAACATCAAGGCCAAGAACATTGCCTATAAGACCTTGAAAAAGGGCGATACCTTCACCCTGGGCGATGACGTCACCTTTACCGTCCTGTCGCCGGGCACGCCTTTCACTAAAGAAAATACCCAGGGCGTTTCTGAAAGCGGCCTGACCAATGACAATTCCATCGTCTGCAAGATGACCTATGGCCAGTTCTCCATGATGTTCACTGGCGATGCCCAGAAAGAAGTCGAAGATAAGATCCTCAAGGACTATAAACCAGCTGACCTCAAAGCAGACGTCCTCAAAGTCGGCCATCACGGCAGCAAGACCTCGTCGTCCGACGCCTTCGTCAAAGCCGTAGCCCCGAAAGCAGCGACCATTTCCTGCGCCGCCGGCAACCAGTACAAGTTCCCGCACGAACCGACGCTGAAGACCTTGCAGAAATACAACGTCGAAGTCTATCGTACCGACCGCAACGGCGTCATCACCATTACCACCGACGGCTCGTCATACAGCATCGAAAAGGAGCATTGATATGAAAAAAGAACTCGTCGGCAGCATCGACCGCATAACCGAACAGACAGCCTACATCATCCTCAACGACGATGAACACGAACTCCAGTTCCCACTGGAACTCTTGCCAGACGGCGCCGATGAAGGCATGGCCTTCACTATCACCATCGAACGCAACGAGGAAGAAGAAAAACGACTGGCCGAAGAAATCGAGGCCTTGAAAGAAGGCCTCCCCCAATAGGGAGAGGTTTTCTTTTTGCTCTTCCCAGGATTCACGGCGGGCTCGCCACGTGCGAGCCCCACGGAATCGCATACAGGCGATGGGAATGAGTGCAGGCCGCAAAAAAATACACGGCCAGCGGGGCCGTCAGGCCCCTTATATATATTCCCTAACACGTTTTACTAAACACACATAATGCATGAAAATAAATAATTACTACAGGAGGTAATTTTATGATTGGGTATAAAAAAATCGCAGTCATCTTGGCCGTTTTTTCGGCTATGGGGCTGGCTGTTCAAGGTCAGGGAAATGGCGATAGAATCGCGCTTTCTACGAATGTACACACGTCTTTGCCGGCTTTGGCACCGGCAGCGTATCGCGGTCATTTCTGGCGTGTCGATGCAGAAAATGATGCAGGTCTGCCACGGAATTTTCGCACTTGTCAGTCATCTTTTCACGGAGTGGAACATAAATATGCATCTGAGGTGGATCCGTCTTATATTCCTTCCCGTAAGGGCTTGGACGACTTGCATATTTCCGGGTCCGGCCAGTTTTCGGCCCGCCAGTTCGACGCCCTCGTCCATGAGCTGCGGAAAAAGACCAAGGGCCCTATTTATGACGTCGATTTGCGCCAGGAGTCACATGGTTTCTTTAACGGTACGGCCGTCAGCTGGTATGGCCGCCACGACTGGGGCAATATCGGCAAGTCTCCGGCCGAGGTCTTGGCTGATGAACAGCAGCGCTTGCAGACCGCTTTGGGGAAAGACGTCACGGTCTACGACCAGGGGAAAGGCGATTTGCCCGTTCATCCTCAGATTATGACCGTACGACGCGTCCAGACGGAACGGGAACTGGCAGAAAGCAAGGGCGTCCACTACGTCCGCCTGGCCAGCACGGACCATCTCTGGCCGACGCCGGGCGAAATCGACGCCTTCCTAGTTTTCGTCCGCACTTTACCAGACGACGCCTGGCTCCATTTCCATTGCGAAGCCGGAGCCGGCCGGACGACGGCTTATATGGTCATGTACGATATGATAAAGAATCCCGACGTGTCCTACCGGGATATCGTCTATCGCCAGTATGAAATCGGCGGCAACTACACGCCACATGACGTATCCCGTCCCAAACGAGGCGATTGGAAAGGACCGTATTATCATGAAAAACACGAAATGGTGTCCTTATTTTATCAGTATGTACAGGACCAGACGAAACAGGGATGGAGCCAGTCATGGTCACAATGGTTACAGAATAAAAGAATGAGAGTCAATAACGTTTATAACGATAACGACATATAAAACGACAAGAAATGTATAAATAACCATTTACAAAATTTTTATGCAAAAATAAGCTTTAGGAAATCAAAAAATAAGACTAAAAAATGGAAGCTGAATGGCGCTGTTAAGCCAATCTTTATTTTGCTAAAACTGAGTTACAGATATGGAGTTTTGACAAGCTTCAGGAAAAGTTGTATAATAATCGCAACAGGTGTGGTGCGGATGCAGGCAACACCTGCGGAAAGAGCAAAAAAACAGTACCTTTTTCAAGGCAGTAAAAGAGAGGAAACTAGGACAACTCGCCAATGAACCCTTGAAAAAATACGTTTCGGCGCTCGCTAGTAACGGTGTAAGACTTTACGAAACTTATTTTTATTGGAAAAGGGGTAATTCTCATGAAATCCAAAGTATTAGCAGCTCTCGTAGCAACTATGGCTGTTGGCGCAACCTGCGCATTCGCAGCTAACCCGTTCGTCGACGTACCGTCCGACAGCTGGGCTTACAAATCCGTCGTAGAATTGGCTGACGCCGGCATCATCCAGGGTGTTGATGGCTCTTACTTCCAGGGCAACCGTAACATCACCCGTTATGAAGCCGCTGAAATGGTTGCAAAAGCTATGGCTCACATGGACAAAGCTTCTGTCGAACAGCGCGCCCTCATCAACAAATTGGCTGATGAATATGCTGACGAACTCAACAACCTCGGCGTTCGCGTAAGCGCTCTGGAAAACCGCGTTGGTAACGTAAAACTCACCGGTGACGCTCGTATCCGTTATCGCTACCAGGATTCCTATAATCATGTAGGTCGTGATTTTACGACTAATAAAACAACAGACCCTGCTAAAGATACATCTAATAAGAAGAATGATAGCTCTTGGGATTATCGTATCCGCGTTCGCGCTAATGCTCAGGTCAACGACCGCACGAAAGTTACCTACGGTATCAGCTCGGATAACAAGAACTTCTCTGACAATTATGCGGCTACCGATGAACCGAACGATATCTTTACGGATGTTGCTAAAGTCGATTACAACTTCGGCGGCAACAACTGGAACCTCAGCGTTGGCCGTACCGATGCTTATGTCCTCGGCAATGCTTATGGCTACCAGTATGGCGATATCTTCGACCGTGCTGAATTGAAATACCAGAACGATAAATTCGCTGTAACCGCTGGCTATGGTAAATTTAAGACCAATGGTACCGATACTGATTTTGGCGCAGTTGCAACTGACAGCAAGCATAAGAGCGTTGCAGGCGTTAAGACTGGCTATGGCGAATTGGAAGGCTTCTTCGGCGGCGGCCGTGCAGCTGGTTCTGCCGTAGGCGTTTATTACAATGACTTCAGCACTGCTCATCATAGTGATGATTACAGTAATCAATTCAGTGCTGATGACCTCTGGGGTGCATATTTGAAGGGCAACCTCGGCAAATGGACAGCTCTCGCTAACTACGAACATGTTTCCTTGAAGGATGGCGTCAAGAACATCAATAAGGATGACAATGCCGACGTTTGGATTGGCAAATTGTCTTATGGCAAAGCCAACTTCGCTACGCCGAAATCCTGGGATGCTTGGCTTGAATACATCAATGCCGAAGACGGCGCTTTCATCGGTGCTAATTCCAATTCCTGGAGATTCTCCAATGATATGGATAATATCACTTCCTGGGGTGTCGGTGCTGATTACACCTTCGCTAAGAACGCCATGTTCCAGGTTATGCAGTCCTTCGGTAGCAAGACTAAAGACGGCAATGCAGAAGATCCGGAAGAACAGACACGCGCTCAGTTCGTATTCGTATTCTAATCTCTCCTTTACCGGAAGATTGCCAAAGACCACTCAGAAATGGGTGGTCTTTTTTTATGTATATTCCTAATCGGTATAATACGTAAAACGTGGCTTATTTATGCCCTTTATAGGACTTTTTATTATAGCAGAAACTTACGGGATTTTGACAAAACTTACAAAATGAGGTATAGTGAAAAGGAACTAGTGTAGTGCGTTGCAGGTACGCTAGTGAAAAGAGGTACGAAGAAACAGACAGTCTGAGGCAGTAAAAGAGAGGAAACTAGGACAACTCGCCAATGAACCCTCAGAAATATGTTTCTGTCTCTCGCTTGTAACCGAGTAAGGCTTTAGGAAACTTATTTTTATTGGAAAAGGGGTAATCCTCATGAAAACAAAAGTATTAGCAGCTCTCGTAGCAACTATGGCTGTTGGCGCAACCTGCGCATTCGCAGCTAACCCGTTCGTCGACGTACCGTCCGACAGCTGGGCTTACAAATCCGTCGTAGAATTGGCTGACGCCGGCATCATCCAGGGTGTTGATGGCTCTTACTTCCAGGGCAACCGTAACATCACCCGTTATGAAGCCGCTGAAATGGTTGCAAAAGCTATGGCTCACATGGACAAAGCTTCTGTCGAACAGCGCGCCCTCATCAACAAACTGGCTGATGAATATGCTGACGAACTCAACAACCTCGGCGTTCGCGTAAGCGCCCTGGAAAACCGCGTTGGCAATGTAAAACTCACCGGTGATGCTCGTATCCGTTACATCCACCAGAGCGAAGGCGACCGTGTAAAAGATACTACTAAACAGCAGGTTGCAAAAGATACTGATGTTGTTAATAAAGCAACTAAAAATGATGATTCCTGGTCCTACCGTGTCCGCGTCCGCGCCAATGCCCAGGTCAACGACCGCACGAAAGTAACCTACGGTATCAGCTCGGATAACAAGACTTTCTCTGACAACGCTCAGGCTAGCGACGAAAAGAACGATATCTACACGGATCTCGCTAACGTCGACTACAACTTCGGCGGCAACAATTGGGACCTCCTCGTAGGCCGCTATGAATACGACATGGGCAATGGCCACGGCTATGGCTTCCTCTATGGCGATACCTTCGACGGCGCTCAGTTGAAATACCAGAACGACAAATTCGCTGCTACCGCTGGTTATGGTAAATTTAAAGTAAGTGACATGGCTGGTGAACTTGATAAAGACGGTAACACTATTCATGATGGTGTCAAAACTGGTTACGGCGAATTAGACGGCTTCTTCGGCGGCGGCCGTGCAGCTGGTTCGGCAGTCGGTGTTTACTACAACGATTACACAGTAGGCGGTGGTTCTGTTCGTACAGATAAAGATTCCTTCCGTTTTGATGATTCCTGGGGCGCATATGCCAGCGTCAACTTCGGCAAATGGAATGCCCTGGCTAACTACGAAAAATACAATAGCAGCAAGGACAATGATTCCAATATCAATGGTGGTAATGATCCCGAAGTTTGGGTTGGCCGCCTGACCTACGGTGCTGCCAACTTCGCTACGCCGAAGTCCTGGGATGCTTGGGTTGAATACCTCAATGCCGACAACGGCTTTGCAGATGGTAAGGGTAACTTCATTGGTTCTACCTATGGCTGGAGAGCAGATAGCCTCTTGAACAACGTTAAATCTTGGGGTGCTGGTATTGACTACACCTTCGCTAAGAACGCTCAGTTCCAGATCATGCAGTCCTTCGCAACCAGTGCCAAAGACGGCGATGCTGATCCGGGCGAAGAAACACGTGCTCAGTTCGTATTCGTATTCTAATCTTTCCTTTCACAGGAAGATTACAAAGACCACTCAGAAATGGGTGGTCTTTTTTTACACAAAAAAGACGCAGGCCGTAGTCCGCAGATGGCAGGCCGCAAAAACACGGCCTATGGCCTTGTGCGTAGGGGCTTCCACGTGGGAAGCCCGCTAAAGAGATTTGACCACAGCCCATTTGAGTATAATAGCAGACTTTTTACGAGACACGAGCCATGGCTTTTCCTCGGACTCAGATGCGGCTACGCCGCGACAGACTCAAACTAACAACGACGCTTCGGGAAAACCTCAGCGCGTAGCGGGCCGCCCGCCGTTGCTATTCGTTCGGGTAACCGTTCTGTACCTGATGGGATAGAAGGTTTTGGGCGGCCCCTACGATGCAGCCGAGCTGTGACAGACTCAGGATTGGGTTACGACCGTGTGCCACCTGTCATAAATTCCGGCTGTTCACAGGATTCGCGGCGGGACGCCCTCTGGAACATCCTCCGGGTCGTCTCCTACGGTATCGCATACAGGCGATGGAAATGAGCGCAGATCGCAAAAAAATACACGACCGGCGGGGCCGTCGGCCCCAAAATAAAAAAATTCAAATTTTTTTATTTTTTTAGAAGGAATTTGCATCCCCGTGTTGAATACTATACATATAAGGGAAGAGACCACAAGGAATGAAAGCCATACATTCTTTAGACAGGATCTCCCCACGAAAGGAAGGGATGTTTTATGGCAACCATCGTTAGAGGTAAAAATTTAGAAATTACACCGGCTCTGAAAGATCACGTTGAAAAACAGGAAAAGAAAGTTACGAAATACTTTGATAACGAAGTCAATGTCCAGGCCCTGCTTTCTGTAGAAAAAGATCGGAAAATCGCTGAAATCACGTTGAAAGTCGACGGTGTCGTTCTCCGCGGCGTCGAAGCCAACGATGATATGTATGCTGCTATCGATTTAGTCTATGATAAACTGGTCCGCCAGATTCATAAATACAAAACAAAAATCGCCCGCCGCATGAAGAAAGGCGCTTTCAATGACGCTCTCGTCGAAGGGCCGGCTGTTCCGGAAGAAACCTTTGAAGTCGCCCGCGTCAAGAAATTCGCCGCTCGTCCGATGGACGTCGAAGAAGCTATCTTGCAGATGAACCTCGTAGGCCACGACTTCTTCGTCTTCCTCAATTCCAAGACCGATACGATCAATGTCGTCTATAAACGGAAACACGGAAAATACGGCCTCATCGAACCGGAATATTAGGGGTTGTCCGTGGCTCCCTTGATAGGGGAGCTGTCAGCATAGCTGACTGAGAGGTTGAAAAAATAAATAAAAAAGCTGTCGCATTAAGCAGGAATGCATAATGCGACAGCTTTTTTTTGTATTAAGTTTGCAGGAGAGGCAAATAATGGCGGTCTGCGACTGCGACCTGCGGGACGCCCTTTGGGCGTCCCCTACGTATCCTCATTATGGAGGACGCTGATTTTGGGAGTATGGTGGATGGCTTGTTCAAATTCGTCCTGGATTTCCTGGCTCGGTCCGCCGTCGAGTTTGCTGACGATGTAGATGGCGATGAGCGAGAAGAGGAAGCCCGGTACGATTTCATAGAGGCCGAACCAGGCGAACTGTTTCCAGATGAGGACGGTCAGGCCGCCGACGATGATGCCGGCCAGGGCGCCGTTCTTGGTCATGTTCTTCCAGTACAGGGACAGGAGGATGGTCGGGCCGAAGGCGGCACCGAAGCCAGCCCAGGCATAGGAGACCATGGTCAGGATGTAACTGTTCGGGTTGAGGGCCAGGACGATGGCCAGGGCGGCGACGACGAGGACCGTCAGGCGGCTGACGTAGATTAATTCTTTATCGCTGGCATTCTTGCGGACGAAGGTATGATAAAAGTCCTTGGAAATGGCCGAGGCCGTGACCAGCAGCTGCGACGAGGCCGTACTCATGATGGCTGCCAGGACGGCCGATAAGATGAGGCCCGAAGCAAAAGGCGGGAAGAGCTGACGGCTCATGACCAGGAAGACTTTTTCCGAATCGGCGCCGACTAAAGGCGTCGGGACGATGACTTTGCCTACCAGGCCGACCAGGACGGCAGCGGCCAGGGAGATGACGACCCAGGTCATGGCGATGTGTTTCGATTTCTTCAGTTCCGTCGGGTCGCCGATGGCCATGAAGCGGACCAGGATGTGCGGCTGGCCGAAGTAGCCGATGCCCCAGGCCAGGGCGGAGATGATGCCGATGATACCCGTCGTCGTCGTGTCCGGTGCCATTTCCAGGAGGTTCGGTGCCGTCGTAGCCAATCGGGTCATGACGGCGTCGCAGCCGCCAAAGGCGATCATGCCGACCAAGGGGACCAGGACGATGGCCAGGAACATCATGCAGCCCTGGATGAAGTCGGTCCAGCAGACGGCCATGAAGCCGCCCAGGAAGGTGTAGATGACGACGACGCCGGCACTGAGCAGTAGGGCCGAGAAGTAGTCCATGCCGAAAACCGATTCAAAGAGCTTGCCGCCGGAGACGAAGCCCGATGACGTGTATATAAGGAAAAATATAAGGATGAAAATAGCCGAGATGATGCGGATGATATTTTTTTCATCGTGGAAGCGGTTCTTCAAATAGTCCGGCATGGTCAGGCTGTTGTTGGCCACTTCGGTATAGTTACGCAATCTCTGGGATACGAACTGCCAGTTGAGGTAGGTACCGATGGCGATGCCAATGGCAATCCAGGCAGCCGAGATACCTGTAGAATAAGCGAAGCCCGGTACGCCCATGAGCATCCAGCCGCTCATGTCCGATGCTTCGGCACTCATAGAAGTGATCCATGGACCCAGGCTGCGCCCGCCGAGAATGTAATCGCTCAGCCGCTGCTGGGACCGGGAATAATAGACGCCAATCGCCAGCATTGCCAGTAAGTAGAGGGCAAAGGCTGTCAATATGGACACATCATATTGCATCATAATGATAAAACCCCTTTCACGTGGTGGATAAATAAATAATAAAATCATTTTAGCATATTCATGCGGTATTGTATATGGGAAAATACCTGTTCTTTCCCAAAGGAATCCCCTTATATTTTCTTAAATCCCTTTGAAACGGTTGCAAAATAGGCGCCAATCACGGTATAATGTATAATTGATATAATAAACAGATGTAAACCGCATGGTTAAGCCATTTATTTTCAAAACGGCAAAAATCCGTCAAAAATTCTATGCAAAAATTTCAGCGACCTTCCTGGCAGCATCTCGTCTCATATCGTCTGTGTAATCCACGTAGACATTTAAGACCGTCGTGATTGTATCGCCCAGGAGCGCCGAAACAGTCTTGATGTCGGTCCCATTTGCCAATAGCATCGTCGCGTACGTATGGCGGAGGCTATGGATGGTAGCATCCGGAACAACCTGTTGGATATATGTTGCGATGGTACTTGAGTAGGGCATCGTACCCCATAAAGAGTGGTTGAATGATAGCTGCCGTTGCTGCTTATACTGGCGCAAAATCTGGATGAGCCTGGGCGGCATAGGCAGGCTACGGCATCCACTGGCTCCGTTTTTCAACTGGCGGACGCCTTTTTTCCCGTTACCGATGCGCCCATACTGTTTGGTTACATGTAACTGTTTGCCAACAAAATCGATGTCATCCCAGGTAAGCCCGCAAATTTCCCCGAAACGGAGACCTGCATATCCTGCCAGGGCACAAGCTACATAGTATTTTGCCGGATGGCGCTCCATATTTTTTAGGATCATCGCAAATTCTTCCCGAGTCAAGGCCCGTACTTTTCGCTTTTCTTTAGCCCGTGGCGGCTTGACGCATTTTGCCGGGTTGTCCTGCCGGATGTGATATGGCTCGACGGCTTGCGATAGAATCATTTTGAGGCAGGCTACATATAGCTGGTAGCTTGCGTTTGAGCATTGCCAGCCGCTCATAGCACGTTGGATGTCCAGGTAGGTTATTTTCCGGACCGGCATGTCCAGTAGCGTCGGGCCGTAGTTTTTCAGCGCATACCGGTACGCCAGTATGGAATTATACGCCAGGTTTCGATTGCGAAATACATATTCGGCAAATTCGGCCAGGGTGATGTCAACGAGCTCTGGCGCGATGGGCTGACTTTTCATAGCATCGAGTACGTCGGATAGCAGTTTTTCGCCGGCAGTTTTAGCAGCTTTTTTGGTAGCCAGGCCCTGCCTTGATTTCTGTTTCCATTGTCCTGCCTGGTCTTTGTACGACAAAATGACCTGCCAGCCGTGATTTTTTTCACGGTACGAAAAATGGTAGTTCAAATCAATCATAAAATAACCCCCTTTGCTAAATAGGAGGCTGACGTGATATACTAATAGCGTAAATCAGCCTCGCACAGTGAATTTACAACGCCGCCGGTGTTCCAGCACTGTCGGCACATTTCCAGGTATCGTGTTCCAGCACGATACCTGGATTTTTCTTTCATTCTGTATGTTTTCATGTTATAATAATAAAGAACCTTTCGCCAGGTTCACTAACAACACAAGATGGGGCGGGGTAGCTGCATACCGAGCCCCGATGAAATGATAGCGTCGGCCTACACGGCTGGCGCTTTTTGTATGCAGGCTAATAAGTTGACTGCCATACTTTATAGCCTATCGAGTCAGGCGGGAATGGATGTATTTCCAAGTTATTGTTGTATTGCGTGATTGATCCATCTGGGTGCTGTACCTGCATATATTCCCACCCGCCTGTGGCGTTCGGCAAGATATACATCTTGAAAAGAGCTTGTTTGGCGTTTAGCTGATTAGGGTAGGGCATATCTGTTACCAATACCCACAAAATAGCACGAGACGATGTTTTATCAACAGAACTATTGTCGATATATAGATTTTGGCCATTTCCTGTTTGCCCTATCCAATACCAGCTAGAAGCAAAAGCTGGCATTGTTAAGGCCGCAAATAAACATAATGAAACGATTATTTTCTTTATATCCATTATAAAATCCTTTCATGATTTTCTTTTTCTTGTTCCGTATACATATTAACGGATGTTTTTCTCATGTAAATCACCCTTTTAGGCTTGTTCATATAAAATTTTCAATGCTTAAAATCTACGATAATTAAATTACCTCGTCATCCTTCACTTTATTGGTAAACTGGTCTTGTTTGGCCAACGCTTCGATAGATCCCCTGGCAACAATTTTCCCGGTATCATTAAGCTTCCTATAATCATCGAGCAGCTGCTTTTCATCTTCATTGAGACGTTGCGCCGGCCTATTTGTATTTACTATGACGGGTTGGTCACGATCCAATAATTTTAGTAAGTCGTCTAACTCCATACCCGTAGCAGATGCGATGGCTTGTATTTTAGGCAATGACGGCGCTACTGGCTCTTTAGTCGTTGGATTATACACCTTTTCAAGTACCCCGATATAAGCCTTGCTAATTCCAGATAAATTGGCAAAGTCTTGCATTGACAATCCGTGCTTTTCTCTGTATTTTTTTATCAACTCTCCTATGTACATAACTACTATTTGATACCTCTTTTCTAAAGCTTTCTTCTCATTTCAACAACCTTGCCTATTACCCTAACAGGTAAATCCTCTATTTCTTTATTTGAATAAAAGTGCGGCGTGAATACAGCTACATTATGGCCAATTAATGTAATACCTGCTGGAGATTCTTTAATCTCTTTAATGGTTGCATCATTTCCATTTACCAAGACGATTGCAATGTCTCCAGAATCAACAGTAGGCTGTTTTTTTACAATTACAACGTCACCATTTCGCAACGTTGGTTCCATTGAAGCACCTTTCACTTGCAAAGCAAAAAATTCACCCGTAGCAGCCATACTTTTTGGGATTTCTTCATAATCAATAATTTCTTCAATAGCATCAATAGGAATGCCGGCAACAACACGCCCTAAAACTGGGATGCGAACGCCTTTATTGGAGCTGTATTTTGTTTTCGTAATAGTGGAATTTCCCAATAGATAGTCAATCGGAACGCCAAAATATTGCGCTACTTTTTCAAGATTCGCTACTTTGGGACTTGATTTTTTCCATTTTGAGATAGCACCGTTAGAAAATCCAAGTTCCGATTCAAGTTGCATAATTGTTATTCGGTTTTCTTCACATAGGCTTCTTATTCTCTCCGTAATATTCATAAAAAACACCCCATTAATTTAGAAAATTTTCTAATACATATATTGACATACAGAAAGCTTTCTAATATAATAAGAGCGTAGAAAGTTTTCTATATCAAATCACATTTAAATAATAGAATATTTTCTAAAATTTGTCAATGTAAGCGAGGCGATATGATGATTTACGAGAACATCAAACACTTGTGTGATTCTCGAAAAATTACAATACGGAAATTGGAACAATCGTTAGGATTTGCAAACGGGACCATCTCTAAGTGGAAACAGTCAAGCCCGACGGTCGAAAAATTGCAAAAAGTCGCCATTTTTTTTAATTTAAAATTAGAATATTTTCTAAATAAAAAGAACTGACAAGAATATTTTCTAAAAAAGTAAGGAGGAAGCAGCATGACAAAGAAGGAAAAAGAGCCGTGCAGAGGCACGGCCCAAGACAAAAGTAAGGAAACAGAAATGGATAATTGTATAGTTTTAGAACGAATTTCTGGATTGCTTGAACTCAATAAAAAGTTGACAGAAGTGTCCAAAACTATTGCGTTTGGTCCGGAATCAGAGCGGATTCTTCCATATTACCACAAAGTTCAAGAACGGCTTATTGAAGCAATCAAGGAAGAAGCCTATTCGTTAAGGATTGAATAATGAATTTTTCAGCAAGCTGTTGAACGATATCTAAAGCTACATTTCCGCCTACGGAACTTAAACAAGATTTAACTTTATTCCAAATAGTTACATTTCTTACTGAATCAAGATAATCGTAACCGGAATTAGAAAGATAAAGAATGCGATATTGAGGGATATAGCTTCCCATGACGTCAACCTCGATGGCGTGGATGAACCCGGCTTCATAAAGAAGATAAATATGATAATTCAATAGATTCTGATCACTGCAAAGATTGGTCAATTGATTTGGATGAACCGGAATATCATCCGATTCTTTATAATGGGCCCCTTGTCAAGACCACGTTCTAAAATTTTAAGAGTGGCAGTAAGC
>ERZ791846.708-NODE-708-length-14574-cov-9.87258_pt1 | contig 14574 bp, 10 predicted proteins | sample MGYA00510289_ERZ791846 | MGnify/ENA primary metagenome ERZ791846 (study PRJEB30046, sample SAMN00715274) | human gut metagenome | study: EMG produced TPA metagenomics assembly of the A metagenome-wide association study of gut microbiota in type 2... | reverse complement strand
TGTTACATCCATATAATGAAAGTAAAAATAAAGCGGTTACTAATAATAAAAATATCTTTTTCAAATTAATCTCTCCAAAGTTTATTTATCAGTTACAAGCACTGACAAAAATATTATAATTTATATAATTATAAAAGTCAATGATTTTAAAATATTATGATATAAGATTATATTTAGAAAAATTTTGGCAAATGAAAGCACCGTGAAACTTGTGAAAGCTCACGGTGCTTTATCATAATAAATGATATGATTTGCAAAAAAATCAATATTTCTTTTTGAGGAGTCTTGCGGCTATGAGAACGCAGACTACGCTGACGCCTGTGTCGGCGATAACGGACATCCAGATTTGTGCAAGACCGAATGCGGCGAGGATAATTACAAGAGCCTTGATTGAGAGGGCAAAGATGATGTTGCCCTTGACTGTGTTGATAACACTTCTTGCAATTTTAATTGCCTTTGGAAGCTGTTTGAGTGTGCCTGATGCAAGAACTGCGTCTGACGCTTCAATAGCGGCTTCACTGCCAAATCCCATTGCGATACCGCAGTCGCTTGCCGAAAGAACAGGGGCATCATTGATGCCGTCGCCCACAAAGCAAGCACCCTTGGATTTTGATTTCAAGCCCTTGAAAAGCTCAAGCTTTTGAGCAGGGAGAAGCTCTGCATGACATTCGGAAAGTCCGAGTTCGTTTTTAACATTTTCGGCAGGCTGTTGTCTGTCGCCTGTGAGCATTACCGTGTTCTTGACGCCGAGCGCTTTAAGCTGTGAGATAACTTCTTTTGCCTCAGGTCTTACCGTATCGCTGACATTGAGCGAACCGATAAGCTGACCGTCATAAATTACGAAAACAGAATCGTCTTTATTTGCAATCTTCTTCTGTTCGTCCGAAAGAATCTTTGAACCGCCGCACTGAATAGTTTTGCCGTTATAAACTGCGCTTGTTCCGTGACCGGCACTTTCGCTGTAGTCGGAAAGCTCGGGAAGTTCAAGACCGTTTGCCCTTTCTCTGATTGCGGAGGCAATCGGATGAGCGGAATATTTTTCGCTTGCAGCGGCAAGAGCAAGAACTTCGTCAGCACTGTATGAACCGACAGTATTAACCTTGTTTACGCTGAGCTTTCCGCTTGTGAGTGTGCCTGTTTTGTCGAATACGAATGTGTCTGCTTTTGCAAGAGCCTCAATATATTTTCCGCCCTTGATGAGTACACCGACTTCGGATGCCGCACCGATACCCGAATAGTAGGAGAGAGGTACGGAAATAACTATAGCACACGGACATGACGCTACAAGACAAACAAGCGCACGATAGAGCCATTCACTGAATGCTCCGAGTCCGCAAAGCGGAGGAATTACTGCGATTGCAACTGCAATTAGTACAACAACAGGTGTGTAAACAGAGGCAAATCTTGAAATAAGCTTTTCGCTGTTGCCCTTTTGAGCGGCGGCATCTTCAACAAGCTGAAGAATTCTTGTTGCGGTACTGTCACCGAAATGTTTTGTGGTTTTGACAGTAATAAGGTTACTGCCGTTGATTGCACCGCTGAGTACCTCACTGCCCTCGTCTGCATCAACAGGAAGGCTTTCGCCTGTGAGAGCCGATGTGTCGAGAGTCGTTTTACCTTTAATAATAATGCCGTCAAGCGGAACTCTTTCGTATGGCTTGACTTCAATGATACTTCCGATTTCAACGCTTTCGGCAGGAACAATCTGTTCCGCACCGTCAACAATAATTGTTGCTGTATCGGGACGAATGTTTGCAAGCTTTTCAATGTCACGGCGGGATGCGTCAACTGCTCGATCCTCAAAAATTTCACCGATAGAAAAGAGGATTGTTACCATTGCCGCCTCAACAAAATCGCCAAGACAGAATGCCGCAATTACCGCAACAGCCATAAGCGTTGTTTCGTCAATTCTCAGCTTTAGAATGTTTTTTGCACCTTTGATGAATACCTTGTAACCCGAAAGAAGTGTTGCAACAAAACACGCTGCGAGTACAACATAATGAACAGCCGTAACACCGTCAAGTGTAAGGTGGAGAATTTCGGACACTACAGCAAGTACAATTGAAATTGCAAGGAAGATTGTGTCACGGTTGATTTTCTTTTTCGTGATTTCGGGTTCTGCCTTTGTTGTGACATCATTTTTCGGAGTTTTGTCAACAACGGTTACACCGTCCTCAATGCTGTCGCAAATTGCCTGAATCTCGGAAACAGGGTTCTGTTTTTCGCTTTTGAAGTTGAGAAGTTTTGTCGCAAAATTGAAGCTCACATCCTCAAAGCCGTCTGTTTCTACAATTTTAGCCTCAATCTTGCCTGCACAATGAGCGCAATTGAGATTGTCTAAAGTGTAGGTGTATTTTTTGAGATTGGTTTTCGGAGTTTTATCAACAACGGTTACACCGTCCTCAATGCTGTCGCAAATTGCCTGAATCTCGGAAACAGGATTCTGCTTTTCGCTTTTGAAGTTGAGAAGCTTTGTCGCAAAATTGAAGCTCACATCCTCAAAGCCGTCTGTTTCTGCAATTTTAGCCTCAATTTTGCCCGCACAATGAGCACAATTGAGATTGTCTAAAGTGTAGGTATATTTTTTGAGATTGGTTTTCGGAGTTTTGTCAACAACGGTTACACCGTCCTCAATGCTGTCGCAGATTGCCTGAATTTCGGAAACAGGATTCTGCTTTTCGCTTTTGAAGTTGAGAAGTTTTGTCGCAAAATTAAAGCTCACATCCTCAAAGCCGTCTGTTTCTGTAATTTTAGCCTCAATCTTGCCTGCACAATGAGCGCAGTTGAGATTGTCAAGCTGATATTTGTACCTCATATGTCTCCCTCCTTATTCAAGAACATGGTCAAGTCCCATTTCTATGATTCGTTTCACATGGTCATCGTCAAGGCTGTAATAAATCTGTTTTCCTTCACGGCGAACACGCACCAGCTTGTTTTGCCTTAACACACGCAGTTGGTGGGAAATTGTGCTTTGCTCCATGCTGAGAGCTTCAGCAATGTTGAGCACCGACATTTCATTTTCAGAAATGGTGTACATAATGCGAAGTCGGGTTGAATCACCGAAAACCTTAAAAAGGTCTGCAAGCTCAAACAGCACATCAATGTCGGGCATTTCGGGAGTGGTTGTTTTTTCTTTGTTTTCCATAGGCGTCCCCTTTAATTTTCTCTCAGGTTAAAAGTTATACTTGAACATATGAAGATATGCTCATATGTTAATTATAATATAGCATTCCCTTTTTAAAAAGTCAATAGACACACACGAAAAAATGTAATGTTTTTTTGATTTTTTACAAAAAAACAGCGGCAAAAGCATTTGCTTTCACCGCTGTGAGTACAGAATATTTTGTTTTATGCCATTCCGAAATAACTGAGAATATTGAATCCTGTCGGCATCGGAATTGTAAACATATATATAGTGGCAAGAATAAAACCTGCAACTGCAACACCGAGCACAATTCTTCTGTTCGGAAGATTCTTGAATGTGCCTACGATACCGAGCATAAAGAGTACAACCGAGTAAATTACGCTTACAAGACCGAATGCGTCACCGTTTGCGTTATCTTTCTTACCTTGTTCAAGAAGTTTGTCCGACTCTTCAATTGTAGCTTGTGCCTTTGCAAAATAGCTTTCGGTGTAACCGTCCTTCATAAACGGAGTTACATTTTCCTTTTGATCCATTGCCCAATTAATTGCCTCAAGAAATTCTTCTGTACAGTTATCACTCATAAGCTGATCAATTTGGTACTGATATTTTTCCATTTCCGCTTTATCGTTTTTAGATTCCACATATTGGTAATTAAGGTTTGCTTCATTGATGTCATTCCATGTGATCATATCCTGCATAAGATTTTGAGAAGCCTCATTCCACATCGAGTTGCCCTCTGATGAGAGGTTGTTGCTTTTTGTGTAATTAGTCGCCTGATTTCCGCCGTGAAGTGAACCTATCCACGATGCCCATGCTGTGGCGAGTGCGGTTATCCCGAGAAAAATCGCAACAATAATTTCAATTTTTTCTTCACTGCTTCTTTTACTTATTTTTTTCGGTTCTTTTGCTGTTTCGCTCATTCTGAATCCCCCGTTAATTAAAAATTTGCCGCAATGCCTTAATTTTGTCGTTATTATATTGTAAAAGGACACTTGCCGACTGATTCTGTTTCAATCATAATTGATAAAAGTTTTAAATTCAATGCAAGTGGCAGTAAAGTCTTTTTTTAGGCATAATAATCATTTTGTCTGTGATTTTTAAAAAATTTACCTTTAGATATTTTTGTTTTATTTATTTGATTTGCAAAGAATAAATATATACGATAGATTTGTCTGAAAATTTTCAATTAAGAAAATATAATAACTGTTTCAATTTGTAATAATTTTACAAAAAATTGCTTTGATTAATTACTTCTTTTTAGGAAAAAACAGTTTTAAAAAACATGGTTGGTTATATTAAAAACAAAAAAAGCAACAAATTAATAATTTGAGTACAACTTGCCCAAAAATAGATTACAGTTTTATTATTCCGTTGACTTTACTACAATTTTGTAGTATCATTTTCTGTAAGAGAATTGTTAAATTACATCTGCGTAACCGAGTGGGTTCGTTTTTAATAAAATGTAACAAATTAGTTCTCATTATGAATTTTAGATTCGTATAATTTTTGATTTTTACTTATACACTATATAGATATACATTTTCAGATATTTAGCTTATTTAGTTAAAAGTATCTTCTACACATTAATTGGGGTGTAACAATTGGAGAAGTTCGTAGTTACCGGCGGAAAGCCATTATCGGGTGAAGTGACAATCAGCGGTGCGAAAAATGCAGCCGTTGCAATTATTCCGGCAGTTATTCTTTGTGATGAGCCGTGCCAGATTGAAAATATTCCTAACATCAGCGATGTATCACTTATCAGCAGAATTCTTCAGCAGATGGGTGCTAATGTAAGACGAATCAACCGTTCGTCCTTATATATTGATCCTACAAAAATCCGCACATGCAATGCTGTGACCGACCTTGTAAGAGGTATGAGAGCATCATATTATCTTCTCGGCGCACTTTTGGGCAAGTACGGCAAGGCTAAGGTGGCTCTTCCGGGCGGCTGTAACTTTGGCGTGCGTCCGATTGACCAGCATCTTAAAGGCTTTGAGGCTCTCGGTGCGACAACTCAGCTTGTTGACGGTGCGATTATAGAGGCAGAATGCGACAGCCTTGTCGGTACACATGTGTACCTTGATGTTGTGTCCGTTGGTGCAACAATGAACATTATGCTTGCCGCATCAAAGGCAAAGGGACAGACCATTATTGAAAATGCCGCAAGAGAACCGCATATTGTTGACCTTGCGAACTTCCTTAATTCAATGGGTGCGGATGTCAGGGGCGCAGGTACGGATGTTATCAAAATCCGTGGCGTTGAGTATCTTCACGGCATTACTTATTCGATTATTCCCGACCAGATTGAGGCAGGAACATATATGTGTGCCGCCGCCGCAACAAGAGGTTGTATTACGGTAAAGAATATTACACCGAAGCATCTTGAATCAATCAGCGCAAAGCTGCGTGAGATGGGCGTTAAGATTACGGAATATGATGAGGCTCTCAAGGTTGATGCTTCATCTGCTCCGCTCAAGCGCTGTAACATCAAGACAATGCCGCATCCCGGCTTTCCCACAGACTGTCAGCCGCAGTTTGCCGCATTGCTTATGAGCGTTCCCGGAACAAGCATTGTCAACGAGAATGTTTGGGATAATCGCTACCAGTATGTCAGCGAGCTTATCAGAATGGGTGCGCAGATTTCTGTTGAGGGCAGACTTGCAATCATTGAGGGCGGTGTTCCGCTCACAGCGGCTCCCGTTAAGGCAACCGACCTTCGTGCAGGTGCGGCTATGATTATTGCCGCTCTTGAAATTAACGGTACAACAGAGATTTCTAATATTCAGTTCATTGAGCGTGGATATGAAGATGTTGTTGAAAAGTTCAGAGCACTTGGTGCAGATATCAAAAAGGTGTATTTTACAGGAGATAACGAGCAAGAGCTTGGTGCCTGACTAAAATTTAATTAGAAATTAAAGCCGTTTTCTTTGTGAGAACGGCTTTTTTGTGAGATAATTTACAAATTTTAAAATTTGTGTTATCATATTCGTTATACTAAAGATAAGGATTGATTGTTTTGGCAAGAGCAGTACCGCTGTTCAGCGGAAGTAAGGGTAACAGCTACTACATAGGTTCGGCAAGCGAAGGCGTACTGATTGACGCAGGCCGTTCATGCAAGCAGATTGAAAATGCCATGCTTGCAAACGGACTTGATATGGGCAGTATCGGGGCTGTTTTTATAACTCACGAACACACAGACCATTGCAGTGCGTTGCGTGTGCTTGCAAAGCGTTACGGCTTTAAGGTGTATTCAAGCCTTGGTACGCTCAATGCTTTGAGGGCAGGTAATAAGCTTGATCCAAACACAGATGCAGATGTTATAACTGACGAGGTTGTAATCGGCAATATGCGTGTTCAGCGAATTGACACACCCCACGATGCGGCGGAAAGCTGTTGTTACCGTGTTACTGCTCCCGACGGAAAATCCGCACTTATAGCAACCGATATGGGCGTTATGTTGCCCGATGTCAGAACTGCCGCAGAGCAGAGCGACTTTGTTGTGCTTGAGTCAAATCACGATATCAATATGCTCAAAAACGGATTTTATCCTTATCCGCTAAAGCAGAGAATCCTTTCAAACAGAGGACATCTTTCAAATGAGGCTTGTGCAAAAGAACTTGTTAACCTTGTTGAAAAGGGAACTTTAAGACTTATGCTCGGCCATCTCAGCGAAGAAAATAATACCGTTCCGCTTGCAATGTCAACATCCGTAGACCTGCTCACATCAAACGGAATGAAGTACAAAAGCGATTATTCGCTTGATGTTGCTCCGAGTGTAAGCACAACAAAAGCCATCATCTTTTAACCTTAAACAAACAAGAGGAATATGATTAAGATTAACATAATTTGTATCGGCAAAATCAAAGAAAAATATTTTACCGACGCAATTGCAGAGTATGCAAAACGCTTGACCGCATTTTGTAAATTCAATATTATTGAGCTTTCGGAAGAACGCATTAAGAGCAACATACCGAATAGGTCGCAGATTGATGAGGTTATTTTCTCTGAGGGAAAACGAATCATGCAAAAAATTTCGCCTTCGGATTATGTTGTTGCAATGTGTATTGAGGGAAAGTCTATGTCGAGTGAGGAGCTTTCAAAGCTGATTGACAATGCGTCCGTAAGCGGAAAAAGCACCGTTGATTTTATTATCGGCGGCAGCTACGGACTTGACGAATCGGTTAAAAAACGGGCGGATGTCCGTCTTTCAATGAGCAGAATGACCTTCCCTCACCAAATGGCAAGAATGATTTTAAGCGAACAGATTTACCGTGCGTTTGAGATTTCATCAAACGGTAAATATCACAAATAATTTACGGAGTTACTATGGCGCTTGACGGAATTTTTTTAAGACATATTAAAAGTGAAATAGAAAAAGAGGCTCTCGGTGCAAGGGTGTCGCAGATTTATCAGCCGAACAGAGAGGAGCTTGTGTTCGGGTTGAGAACATTTTCCGGCAACAAAAAGCTGTTGCTTTCTGCACGAGCAAATTCACCGAGAGTGAACTTCTGTTCGTCAACACCCGAAAATCCTGCACAACCTCCGATGTTCTGTATGCTTTTGCGAAAAAGAATCGGCGGCGGAAAGCTTGTGGGACTTCGCCAGAACGGTTGTGACCGTGTTCTTATGCTCGATTTCGAGTGCGTGAACGAACTCGGCGATACTGTGATGATAACTGTTGTATGCGAAATTATGGGTATGTACAGCAACATAATTATTGTCGATTCAAACGGCGTCATCATCGATTCACTCAAGCGTGTAGATCTTACAATGAGCAGTAAAAGACTTGTACTGCCGAATATAAAATACGAACTTCCCGAATCGCAGAACAAGCTGAATCTTCTTAAATGTTCGGTACTTGATGTGTGTACAGCCGTAAAAAATCTTGACACGGAAATGCCGCTTAACAAGGCGCTGTTAAGGACAATTGAGGGCGTTTCTCCGATTGTATGCCGTGAGATTGAATACAAGGTTATGGAGGGCGCAACAAACAGAATTGAGGGTGTGCTTTTTGACCGACTCGCAGTTGAAATCGAAAAGCTGAAAAGCGTTTGCAGCGATTGTTCGGGCAAGCCTGTTGTGGTTTATCGTGAGGACGGCAAGCCTATGGACTTCTGCTTTATGAATGTTAAGCAGTACGGCGATTTTGCAAAGGTTGAGGGTAAGGAAAGCTTCTCCGATTTGCTTGACGGATTCTATGAGGCTCGTGACAGTCGTGACAGAATGAGGGTGAAATCACAAAGCCTTACAAAGCTTTTGAACAACACACTTGAAAGGCTTGCACGAAAAATTGCAAAGCAGAAGAGTGAGCTTGAACGCTGTGCAGACCGTGAGCATCTTCGCATATGCGGTGACCTTTTACAGGCAAATATCTATCGCATTGAGCGTGGTGCGGAGTATGTTGATGTTGAAAACTTTTACGATGAAAACAACTCAATTTTACGCATAAAGCTTAATCCGGCAATCTCACCTTCGGCAAATGCTCAAAAGTATTACAAGGATTACCGCAAGGCTAAAAATGCCGAAATTATGCTCAAAGAACAGCTTGAAAAGGGCAGGGAAGAGCTTGATTATATTAACTCGGTTCTCGATACGGTTGACCGTGCGGAGAATGAAAAAGACCTTGCGCAAATTCGTGAGGAACTTACCGAGCAGGGCTATCTTAAGGTTCAAAAGGGCAAAAAGCCCCGTCAGACAACTTTGCCGCCGCTCGAATTTGAATCAAGCGACGGTTTTAAAATCCTTGTCGGAAGAAACAACCGCCAGAATGATAAGCTGACTTTGAAAACAGCATCAAAGAACGATATGTGGCTGCACACAAAGGACATTCACGGTTCTCATGTAATTGTTGTTTCGGACGGCAAAGAGATTTCCGATACGGCAATCTATGAGGCGGCACGGCTTGCGGCATATCACAGTAAGGCGAGAAACAGCAGTCAGGTTCCCGTTGACTGCACACTTGTTCGCTATGTGTCAAAGCCAAACGGCTCAAAACCGGGTATGGTGATTTATGTCAACAACAAAACCCTGTATGTAAAACCGTCACAAACGGTTGAAAAGCAGTAAAATATTTTAATAAAAATTAAACGGAGGGCAAGACGCTCTCCGTTTTTATGTTAATTTAATTGTTTTTAACGGGCGGTAAAATCGAATGAAAAATTCGTATTTTAGGGGTGCAGAATTTGAACTCATACCCTTCAAAATTTGCACCTGCCCCCTTCAGAATTTGAACCCGTCCCCTTCAGATTTTGAAGGGGACTACTTCAGAATTTGAAGCCTAATAATACCCATAGAAAAAGACTAAGAGAATAATACTAAGTAAACAATACCAATTGAAAAATGAAGAGGAATTCAGATGACCAAACTGACAAAATTATCCTTCAAAATCCCATTCGGGGACATAGCTTTCATCTGCGGAAGAAAGCTCCTGTGTAAAGCCGTCAATTCCCAGTCTCATCATTTCAAGCTTTACCTTGTCATATTCTCTGCGTGTGATTTTACGGTTAATTCGTGAAAACTCCCTTTCGCTGACCTTGCCCATAGGAATGTACTGACACATAAGACTTAACAAAACCTGATCGCCGAATCTGCGTTTTACAATATCAAGCACTTCAAGACTGTTCTTTGTGTGGGCAGGCAAAATCAGATGTCTTACGATAACGCCCTTTTTCATAATGCCGTCATCGTCAAACTGAGGCAGACCAACCTGAAAAGTCATTTCGTGAATTGCGGCAACAGCCGTGTTGACATAATTCGGTGCAGAAGAGTATTTTACCGCAAGAAAATCATCTGCATATTTAAAGTCGGGAAGATAAATGTCAACAAGTCCGTCAAGCATACTGAGAGTTTTCGGACTTGTGTATCCGCTGCAGTTATATACAATCGGAATTCTCGGTTTGTAAATTTCAAGACTTTTAACAACAGCGTGTGCAAAATGGTCAGCCGTTACAAGGTTGATGTTATGCACTCCCTTGTCCTCAAGTTCTTTGTAACATTCGGCAAGTCTTTCGGGAGTGATTGTTCTTCCTCCGTCCTCGTTTGAAATTTCGTAGTTCTGGCAGTACACGCATCTCATTGTACAGCCTGAAAAGAAAACAGTTCCGCTGCCCTTTGTGCCGCTTATGCAAGGTTCTTCGCCATAGTGCGGAGCAACTCTTGCAACAACGGGCAGTTCTCCCATTTTACAAAATCCGTTTCCGCTGTGGGCAGTACGAACCGCACCGCATTTTCTCGGACATAAATTGCAAATCATGATATCACCTTATTGTCTGTATATAATGTCTGATAGAACATTAAACACTATTGTACCACGATTATGACAAAAGTTAAAGTCTTTGCAAATTAAAGTGTGAAATCAGTAAGATAATCTTCGATAATGTCGTCAAGCTGGCAGAGTTCAAGCTCAAGTTCGTTGCACATTTCGACAAGCTCCGTCATTTCACGAAAGCTTTCGCTGATTCCCGACACGGATTTTATAAGCTTTTTGCCGCAAAATGCGCTTATCCCAAAGGTGTTAAACCCGTCTTCAGGTGTATGATTTAATTTGTAGGTTATCATTTTTCCCCTCCGGATGATAACCGGCCACAAGATAATAATACTATTATGTTGCGATATTGTCAATATTATTACAATAATATTGTTAATTTGTAAACAAACGGTGATGTATCAGTAATAAATTGTACATAATGACAAATGAATGTAAACCGCAGTTAAAGAATTATATAACAATAAAAACTTTAGTTCGATAAAATCTTAATAATATGTAATAAAATATTACATATGGTATATAATTTCAGTGCAGTCAGATTTTTTCCGTCAAACGGCAAATAACATATCGGCGACAGTTGACTGCTGAAATATTGCAATAATAGTTAATTGTTGTTTTATGTCAATCTTTATTTGTGCATAATGTATAAAAAGCATTCTCAAAGTTTGGCTTGAAGATGTTTTTTAGTTCTCAATAGGAAAAATACGGCATTTATAAATGTTAAAATATACTTATCGTACAGTACTTTGTGCGAAATAATATTTAGGAGTGAAAATATGAGATTACGCAAACCGTTATCGATTCTTCTTTCCCTGTCCATGATTGCAGGTATGTCGGCCTTTGCCTCAAATGCGGCAGTAACAAGCAATGAATCGGTTTCAGCAGGCAATTATTACAATGCAAACTATCTTGAAAGCTATGCAAGCAAAGCGTATAACGAATCGGGACTCGGTTCAGTGTACAGCAAAACTTCCACAACATGGAAAACCTGGTCACCTGATGCGTCATCCGTAAAGCTTAAGCTCTACACAACAGGTTCTGACAACGAGGCGGGCGCTTCGGCAATCGGCACCTATGATATGAAAAAAGACAGCTCAACAGGTGTTTGGTCACTTAATCTGAGCGGTGATTACAAAAACAAATATTACACATATCTTGTAACAGTAAACGGCACAACCAAGGAAACGCAGGATGTTTACTCACAGGCTGTCGGTGTAAACGGCAACCGTTCAATGGTTGTTGACCTTGACTCAACCGATCCGAGCGGTTGGTCGGACGATAAGCATGTTCTCTTTAACAGCGCATCCGAGGCGGCTGTATGGGAAGTTCATGTGCGAGATTTTTCAGTTTCCAAAAACTCGGGTGTGAGTGAGGATAACAAGGGTAAGTATCTTGCATTTGCCGAGGGCGGTACAACTCTTAATTCAGACACAAGTTCATCAGCCGTTTCAACAGGCATTGACTACCTTGTTGAGCAGGGCATTAACTGCGTTCAGCTTATGCCTGTTTATGATTACGGTTCGGTAAAAGAAGATGTTGCAAGCTCTTCTTCAAACCGTAACTGGGGTTATGATCCGGTGAACTACAACGCTCCCGAGGGTTCATATTCAACAAACCCATATGACGGCAACACAAGAATCACTGAGTTCAAGCAGATGATTCAGGCTCTTCATGACAGGGGAATTTCAGTTGTAATGGATGTTGTTTACAACCACACATTCTCAACCGATTCCTGCTTTAACAGAACTGTTCCGGGTTACTACTACAGAATGAATTCATCATCAGCATATTCAAACGGTTCAGGCTGCGGTAACGAAACTGCGTCAGATAAGCTGATGTACAGAAAGTATATGATTGAATCCGTAAAGTATTGGGCGGAGGAATACCACATTGACGGTTTCCGTTTTGACCTTATGGGTATTCACGATATCACAACAATGAACGATATCCGTTCTGCTCTTGACGGACTTTATTCAGACGGTTCGGGTAAAAAGATTCTCATGTACGGTGAACCGTGGACAGGCGGTTCAGTTGCAATTTCCGACGGTTGCTCGCAGTCAAAGGCAGGTTCACTCAATTCAAGAGTAGGTATGTTCTGCGACAGCTACCGTGATGCAATTAAGGGAAGCACAGACGGTTCCGATAAGGGATTTGTTCAGGGCAACACCGATAAGACCGGAACGGTTGCAAACGGTGTAACCGGCAAGGGCTTTTCGGCTCAGGCTCCTTCACAGACAATTGCTTATGCCGACGCTCACGATAACCTTATCCTCTGGGATAAAATTGTAAAGAGTAACGGCTCATCAAGCTGGAATTCAACATCTTCATCACTCAAAGGACAGGTTAAGAAAGTAATGGGACTTCTCCTTACTTCACAGGGTATCCCGTTTATGACGGCAGGCTCGGAATTTTGCCGTACAAAACAGGGTGATACAAACAGCTACAAATCAAGCGATGCAATAAATGAGATTGATTGGTCAAGAGTAAAGACATACTCGGATGTTGCCGCTTATTACAAGGGACTTCTTGAAATCAGAGAAAACTATTCTCCGATGAAGAGTTCAACCTTCAACACTCCTTCATTCCAGTCAAAATACGGCGATGTTATTGCTTACACATATTCAAACAACAAGTCAAATGAGTGGGGCAAGGTTTGTGTTCTTGTAAACGCAAGTTCAACAAATGATTGGCCGATTACACTTGACGGCAGCGGCTGGACAGTAGTTGCAGACGGTACGACGGCAGGTCTTAAAAGTCTTGGCACAGTTTCGGGCAACACATATACAGTTCCCGCAAACAGCGCCTGTGTGCTTGTTCAGAGTTCAACATTCGACAACCTCAAGGTTAGTGAAAAAACATTCGGTACTGTAACAATCAAACATATTGATGACAGAGGAAATGTTCTAAAGACATCAACAGCAAAATATGCTGACGGTACAACATACCGTACTTACCCCGATACAACCATCCTTTATGATTATACTCTCAAGGATACTCAGGGTGTAACTTCGGGTACTGTTACAGGCGGAAAGAACTACAATGTAACTTATATTTACAGCTCCAGCGGTATTCGTTCAGGCTATGTTACGGTAAATTATGTTGACGAAAACGGTGAGTCAATTAAGGACACCGTTTCAACAAAGTATCGTGAAGGCGACAGCTACAGCGTTCCGTTCACATCAATTCAGGGCTATCAGCTTGACACAGACAAGTATCCTGCCAACACGACAGGTACATTTAACGGTACTAACACAACCATTAACTTTGTTTATAAGGCACTTGACAGCACAAGTTCGGTTGTTCACTACTATAACTCAAATAACTGGTCAAATGTTCGTTGCTATGCTTACACAGACGGCGGTGAAGAGCCTAACGGCAAGTGGAACAACGCAACTGTTATGACAAGTGAGGGCAACGGATGGCTCAAATGCACAATTCCTGCACCAAGCGCATATGTAATGTTCCACACAAACTCACAGCAGGAGCCGGGTGCAAACGAAACAGGCTACCTTGTTTCGGGCGAGGCATGGGTTCAGAATAAGAAACTCAGCTTTAGCAGCAAGGTTATCACAAGCCACATTGACGCCGCAACAGGTGAAAAGATTGCCGATGATGAAATTTTAATTCAGTCAAAGGTTTCTTCCGACGATACATACAAAACTTCTCCGCTTTCGGGCAGAACAGATGTTATTGCTCCCGTAAATGCGTCAGGCAACCTTTCATCGGGTATTATCAATGTTGTTTATCTTTACACATCATCGGAGCGTCCTTCAACTGCTCCTTCAACGGTAACTCCTACCACAGCCCCAGTTACACAGCCGACGGAAAAAATCCTTATCGGTGATGTTAATCTCAACGGTGCGATTAATGTACTTGACGCAACAGCGGTTCAGAAGTACATTGTGAAGCTCATAACACTCTCAGATAAGGCTCTTATCGCAGCCGCAAGATGTGACGCTGACGGCGAGGATGATATCGTAAGCGTTAAAGACGCAACATACATTCAGATGTATGTCGCAAAGCTTGACGGTCACGGAAATGTCGGCACTTACTATGAGCCGGAAGTTACTCCGACAACCGCCCCTGCTACCGAGCCGGCAACAGAAGAGCCGACAGTTGCTCCGACAACCGTTCCTGCAACAACAGCTCCTGTTACAGAGCC
>ERZ791846.685-NODE-685-length-14940-cov-30.1785_pt1 | contig 14940 bp, 14 predicted proteins | sample MGYA00510289_ERZ791846 | MGnify/ENA primary metagenome ERZ791846 (study PRJEB30046, sample SAMN00715274) | human gut metagenome | study: EMG produced TPA metagenomics assembly of the A metagenome-wide association study of gut microbiota in type 2... | reverse complement strand
AGAAAAAGACTTTGTCCTGCGGTATGATAAAGCCACAATCAATAAACAAGAAAGAGGTGGCCAACATGAAAATCAAGCTCAATCCCGATCAGGAGATTGTCAATATGAAAAGGAACATGACTTTTCGCTGAATGGAAAGCGAAGCTGACCCGGGCTGGGGCGGTCTGTATGAAAGCGATATTTTTTTTGAAACTATCTTGACAAAATTTATCAAGATTGATATAATGGTATTAACAAGCAAGCGAAAAGAGGATGTGGAGCATGATCATCACCAAAGAGACGGACTACGCGCTGCGCATTTTGCGGGTGCTGCTGGACGGGGAGAAGCATTCGGTGGCCGAGATGTCGGAAACGGAATTGATCCCCAATCAGTTTGCCTACCAGATTCTGCGCAAGCTCTCCGCCGGCAATTTGGTGCGGGTGAGCCGCGGCGCTCTCGGCGGCTGCGCGCTGTCCTGCGATCTGGACGCGACCTCCCTCTACGATCTCATGGGGGTCGTGGGGGAGCGGGGCATCCTGTGCGCCTGCATGGAGCCGGGATATGAATGCCGCTGGCAGGACAAGCATGGGCGGTGCGCCATCCACTGTCAGCTGGCGGCCTTGCAGCAAAAGCAGGACGAGGCGTTCCGTGCCGTGAGCCTGCGCAGGCTGCTGACCGGCGGATCCGATCCCCAAGACACAAGCGAGCTGTAAAATTTTAAAAGGAGGTACCCGTATGCTGTTTCAAACCACGGCGGCGCACGAAGAGCTGCGCGCGAAGATCCGGAGCTTTGCGGAGGAGGAGATCAAGCCCCTCGCATTTTTAATGGATCAGAACAATGAGTTTCCCGAGGAGGCTGTCAAGAAGCTGGGTAAGCTGGGCTGGATGGGCATTCCCTACCCCAAGGAGTACGGCGGTGCCGGTCTTGATGCTCTGAGCTACGCCATCGCGGTGGAGGAACTGGCCCGTGTGGACGGCGGCGCAGGCGTAATCCTCTCCGCCCACGTCTCCCTCGGCTCATGGCCCATTTTCGCCTATGGCACCGAGGAGCAGAAGAAGAAATATCTGGTTCCGCTGGCCAAGGGCGAGAAGATCGGCGCCTTCGGCCTTACGGAGCCCAATGCCGGATCCGACGCCGGCGGCACGGAGACCACGGCGCTGGATAAGGGGGACTACTACCTCCTCAACGGCGGCAAGATCTTCATTACCAACGCCCCTAAGGCGGACACCTATGTGGTTTTCGCCGTCACCACGCCGGACATCGGCACCCGGGGCATCTCCGCTTTCATCGTGGAGAAGGGCTGGAAGGGCTTTGAGTTCGGCGACCACTATGACAAGATGGGTATTCGCTCCTCCTCCACGGCGGAGCTGATCTTCAACGACGTGAAGGTTCCCAAGGAAAACCTGTTGGGCAAGGAGGGCGAGGGCTTCAAGATCGCCATGTCCACGCTGGACGGCGGACGCATCGGCATCGCCGCGCAGGCGCTGGGCATCGCCCAGGGCGCGTTTGAGCACGCGTTGAGCTATTCCAAGGAGCGCGTCCAGTTCGGCAAGCCCATCGCGGCCCAGCAGAGCATCGCCTTCAAGCTGGCGGATATGGCAACCAAGCTGCGCTGCGCCCGGTTCCTCATCTACTCCGCGGCGGAGCTGAAGGAGCAGCACGCGCCTTACGGCATGGAGTCCGCCATGGCGAAGATGTACGCCTCGGACATCGCGCTGGAGGTCACCAACGATGCCTTGCAGATCTACGGCGGCAGCGGCTACCTCAAGGGCATGGAGGTGGAACGGGCCTACCGCGACGCCAAGATCACCACCCTCTACGAGGGCACTAACGAGATCCAGCGGGTGGTCATCGCCTCTCATCTGTTGGGCAGGCTGGGCAAGAGCTCCGGCGGCGAGAGCCGTTCGGCGGCCAAGAAACCCGCGCCCATCACCGGCATTCGCAAAAAGACCATCTTCCGGGAGGGGGATGCTGTCCAGCAGGTGGCCGACCTTGTGGCGGCGCTGAAGAAGGATGGTCACGACTTCTCCGTGGGCATCCCTATGGATACGCCCATCCCGCAGGCGGAGCGGGTGGTCTCCGCGGGCAAGGGCATCGGGGAGAAAAAGAACATGAAACTGGTAGAGTCGCTGGCCAAGGCCGCCGGCGCGGCCATCGGTTCTTCCCGCCCTGTGGCGGAGACTCTCAAATATCTGCCGCTGAACCGCTATGTGGGTATGTCCGGTCAGAAGTTCACCGGCAATCTGTACATCGCCTGCGGCATCTCCGGCGCATCCCAGCACCTTAAGGGCATCAAGGACGCCTCCACCATCGTGGCCATCAATAAGAACGGTAACGCGCCTATCTTCAAGAACTGCGACTACGGCATCGTGGGCGATGTGGAGGAGATCCTGCCCCTGCTCACTGCCGCGCTGGATAGCGGCGAAAAGCTGCCCGCGCCGCCCATGGTAAAGATGAAGCGGCCCACGCCGCCAAAGCCCGCCCCCATCGGCGACCGCTACGTCTGCAGCGGCTGCGGCTACGAGTATGTGCCGGAGTTGGGCGACGAGGACGGCGAGATCGCGCCCGGTACGCTCTTTGAGCAGCTTCCCGCCGAGTGGGTGTGTCCCGAGTGCGCGGAGACGAAGGATCAATTTGTAAAGGCTTGAGGCCGTGAAGGAGGTAAGATAAGATGTATTGCGTGCGTAAAGTAACGAACGACCTCTACTGGGTGGGCGCCAACGACCATCGCCTGGCCCTGTTTGAAAACTGCTTTCCCATCCCCCGGGGCGTAAGCTACAACGCCTACTGCCTGCTGGATGAAAAGACGGTGCTCTTTGACACGGTGGACTGGTCTGCCTGCCGCCAGCTTTTGGAAAATCTGGCGTATGTGCTGGATGGCCGAGAGCTGGACTACCTGCTGGTCAACCATCTGGAGCCGGATCACGCCGCCTGCATCGAGGAGATCCTGCTGCGCCATCCCAAGGTGAAACTGATCTCCAACGAGAAAGCATTCATGCTCATGCGGCAGTTCGGCTTCCATGTGGACGGACATGAGTGCATCGAGGTGAAGGAGGGCGACACCTTCTCCTTCGGCAAGCACACCGTCACCTTTGTGGGCGCGCCTATGGTTCACTGGCCGGAGGCCATGGTGACCCTCGACGTCACCGACGGCGTCCTCTTTTCCGCCGACGCCTTCGGCACCTTCGGCGCGCTGGACGGCAAGCTGTTCGCCGACGAGGTGGACTTCGAGCGGGACTGGCTGGACGACGCCCGCCGCTACCTCACCAACATCGTGGGCAAGTACGGCCCCCACATCCAGCTCCTGCTGAAAAAGGCCGGCGGCGTTTTGGATCAGATCAAGTACATCTGCCCGCTCCACGGCCCCGTGTGGCGCAAGGATCTGGGCTGGTTCATCGAAAAGTACGACACATGGAGCCGCTATGCCCCTGAGACCCAGGGCGTGCTCATCGTCTACGCCTCTATGTACGGCAACACGGAGAACGCGGCGCAGGCGCTGGCGGTGTCGCTCTGCGATAAGGGCATGAGCAAGGTGGCGATGTACGATGTGTCCTCCACTCATGTCTCCCAGCTGATCTCCGAGGCGTTTAAGTACAGTCACATTGTCCTGGCCTCTGTGACCTACAACCTCGGCATCTACCCCGCCATGCATGACTTCCTCATGGATATGAAGGCACTGAATCTGCAAAACCGCACCTTTGCCATCATTGAAAACGGCTCATGGGCGGTGAAGTCCGGTGATCTCATGCAGAAATTCGTCAACGATGAGCTTAAGAACATGACGGTGCTCAACGAGCGGCTCAGCCTCGCCTCGTCCATGGGCACGGACAAGCGCACTGAGCTGGAAGCACTGGCGGACGCCATTCTGGAATCTATGAAGTGATTGGCAGGGAAGACAAAGCCAAGACAACAGACAACAAACAACCCCGCCGCGTCGGCTGCAGAAAAACCGGCTTTCAAAAACAGAGCGGGCAAGCGTGATACTGCGCTTGCCCGCTCTTTGCTCAAAAGGACATGAGAAGTGACCGGAGAAGATGAGAGGATCGAAATGGAGATCAGAAAACGAAACGGGGAGTCTGTTCCCTTTCAACAGGAGAAAATTTTCAACGCCATGAAAAAGGCGTTTGACGGGCAGGGCAAGGAGATCGGGAGCAGAGAGATGGATGAGATCCTCGCCACCGTTCTCGACAATCTCTCCGTTACAGTGCCGCTCACCGTGGAACGTGTGCAGGACGAGGTGGAGCGAACGCTCATGGAGCGCGGACACTATGAGGTGGCCAAGGCGTACATCCTCTACCGCGAAAAGCGGTCTGCGCTGCGCCGTGTCCGGCATACCATCGCGCGGACGGTGGGGGATGACTCGCTTGACGAGGTGCTGCGCCGCATCCAGATGGATTTTACCGAGGAAATCTACTCCCTCGCGGCGCTTCAAATGAAGTTTGAGAGCTTCTGTCGCCCGGGCATGACGGAGGATGAGCGGGCTGAGGCATTGACCAAGGCGGCGGTAGAGCTGACTACGGCAGAGGCACCCAAGTGGGAGTTCATCGCGGCGCGGCTTCTGAACCACTCCTTTCGCTGTCGCAACGCACAGGAATGGGAGGGGCGCGGCGTCGGCGACCTCTATGGCAGGCTTCGCTATCTGACGGATAAGGGACTCTACGGTGACTATATCCTTGCCCACTATACCCACGAGGAGATCGCCATGGCGGAGGACTTTCTCTGCCCGGAACGGGACGAGCTGTTCACCTACTCCGGCCTTGACCTGCTGCTCAAACGCTATGTGATCCAGTCGCGCAGCCGCGTGCCGCTGGAAACACCGCAGGAGATGTTTTTGGGTATCGCGCTGCATCTTGCTATGAACGAAGGCTCTGACCGCATGGGGTGGGTAAAACGCTTTTACGATATGCTCAGCCGTATGGAGGTCACGATGGCGACACCTACCATGTCCAACGCACGAAAGCCCTACCATCAGCTTTCAAGCTGCTTTGTGGACACTGTGCCGGACAGTCTGGACGGCATCTACCGCTCGCTGGACAACTTCGCAAAGGTCTCTAAATTCGGCGGTGGAATGGGGATGTACTTCGGTAAGGTGCGCGCTGCAGGCAGCACCATCCGCGGCTTTCAAGGGGCGGCGGGCGGTGTTATCCGCTGGATCCGGCTGGTCAATGACACCGCCGTGGCGGTGGATCAGTTGGGGATGCGGCAGGGCGCTGTGGCGGTTTACTTAGACGCATGGCACCGGGATCTGCCGGAATTCCTTCAACTGCGCACCAACAACGGCGACGACCGCATGAAGGCGCATGATGTGTTTCCCGCCGTGTGCTATCCGGATCTCTTCTGGCGACTGGCGGAGGAGAACATAGACGCGCCGTGGCATCTCATGTGTCCGCATGAGATCCTCACGGTCAAGGGCTACGCACTGGAGGATTACTGGGGTACGGAATGGGAGAAGCGGTATCTGGACTGCGTCAATGACCCGCGCATCGAAAAGCGCAGCGTCACCGTCAAGGACATCGTGCGGCTGGTGCTTCGCTCGGCAGTGGAGACCGGCACGCCCTTCGCCTTCAACCGCGACAGCGTAAATCGTATGAACCCAAACGGCCACACGGGAATGATCTATTGCTCCAATCTCTGCACGGAGATCGCGCAGAACATGGCGCCCATCGAGCATATCAGCACTGAGGTGCACACGGAGAACGGCGACACAGTGGTGGTGACGGCCACACGCCCAGGTGAGTTTGTGGTCTGCAACCTGGCGAGTCTGTCTCTCGGTAATCTGCCGGTGGAGGACGAGGCCTATATGGAACGCACGGTGGAAACGGCCATCCGCGCACTGGATAATGTGATCGACCTCAACTTCTACCCGTTGGAATACGCGCGGCTTACCAATCAGAAGTACCGCAGCATCGGCCTGGGCGTCAGCGGCTACCACCACATGCTGGCAAAGCGCGGCATCCGCTGGGAGAGCGATGAGCACCTTGCCTTCACCGACGCAGTGTTCGAGCTCATCAACTACGCCGCTGTCAAGGCGGACACAGCACTGGCACGGGAAAAGGGTCGTTACGCGCTCTTTGAGGGCAGCGACTGGCAGACGGGCGCGTATTTTGAAAAGCGGGGTTATACCTCCGAAAAGTGGCGGGCGCTTGCGAAAACGGTGGCGGTGCAGGGAATGCGCAACGCCTATCTGCTGGCGGTCGCACCGACCTCCAGCACATCTATCCTCTCCGGCACGTCGGCGGGCATAGATCCAATTATGAAGAAATTCTTTTTAGAGGAAAAAAAGGGCAGTATGCTGCCCCGCGTTGCTCCGGAGCTTTCTATGGATACATGGTGGTGCTATAAGGCGGCGCATCTGATCGACCAAAGCTGGTCGGTACGCGCCGCGGGCCTTCGCCAGAGACATATTGACCAGGCGCAGAGCATGAATCTCTATATCACCAACGACTATTCCATGCGTCAGGTGCTCAGACTTTATTTGGAGGCGTGGAGGGCCGGCGTCAAGACCATTTACTATGTCCGCAGCAAGGCCCTTGAGGTCGAGGCCTGCGAAAGCTGCTCGTCATAAGGAGGATAGCATGACGGAACTGAAGAAAAAGCCCCTCTTTAACCCGGAGGGCGACCCTGATGTGCGCCTGCGGCGCATGATCGGCGGCAATACCACCAACCTCAACGACTTCAACAATATGAAGTACGCTTGGGTCAGCGACTGGTACCGGCAGGCCATGAACAACTTTTGGATCCCTGAGGAGATCAATCTCTCGCAGGATGTGAAGGACTATCCCCGCCTGCTGTCAGCCGAGCGCAGCGCCTACGATAAAATTCTGAGTTTTCTTGTCTTTTTGGATTCCATTCAGACAGCGAACCTGCCTAATATCGGCGCCTACATTACCGCCAACGAGGTCAATCTCTGCCTGTCCATTCAGGCGTTTCAGGAGTGTGTCCACTCACAGAGCTACAGCTATATGCTCGACACCATCTGTTCCCCCGTGGAGCGCAATGACATCCTCTACCAATGGAAAACGGACGAGCATCTGCTGCGCCGCAACACCTTCATTGGGGACTGCTACAACGAGTTTCAGGAGCGGAAGGACGCTCCCACGCTGCTGCGCGTGATGATGGCAAACTATATTTTGGAGGGCATCTATTTTTACAGCGGCTTTATGTTCTTCTACAATCTCTCCCGAAACGGGAAGATGCCCGGCTCGGCGCAGGAGATTCGCTACATAAACCGCGATGAGAACACGCACTTGTGGCTGTTCCGCAATATCATCACGGAGCTGCAAAAGGAGCAGCCGGAGTTGTTCACCGCCGAGAGCGTACAAGCGCTGCGCGAGATGATGCGTGAGGGCGTGGAGCAGGAGATCGCATGGGGGCATTATGTGATCGGCGACGACATCCCGGGGCTGAACCGGCAGATGATCAGCGATTACATCCGTTATCTCGGCAACCTCCGCTGGACGAGCCTTGGCTATCCTGCATTGTATCCAGGCTTTGAGAGCGAACCGGAGAGCATGGAATGGGTCAGCCAGTACGCCGACGCCAACATGGTCAAGACCGATTTCTTTGAGGCACGCAGTACCGCCTACGCCAAGAGCACCGCATTGATAGACGATTTATAAGAAAACCAGAGACATCAGAATAGGAGATACTACTATGAATTACAGCGCTATGATTCAAAATCGCAGATCCGTTCACGCATTCCGCGAAAAGGAAGTTTCGAGCGAGGCTATCGGCCAGCTCCGATCCTACTATGAAAAGACCTGCCCCCGTCTTGTCCCGGAGATTGCAACGGAGTTGATCGTCTTGGACAAGGATGCACAGCCGGCGCTGGAGAGCTCGGCGGGCTATAATCAATTTCTCATCGGAGCACCGCACTACCTGCTCCTTATGTCTGCCCCGCATTCCTATGCGGCCATCAACGCCGGCTACATGATGGAAGATCTCGTCCTCAAGCTGACTGAGTTGGACATTGACACCTGCTGGATGACCTTCACCGACAGCGACAAAATCAAAAAGGCACTGTCTCTCGCCACCCCGTTAGAGGTGGCGGCAATCGTTGCCTTTGGCTACGGGGAAAAGACCGCAAAAAAGCTGCGGCTGAATATCCTAAGTATGTCTCAGATCGATGTGCGGGCCGAGCAGCAGTACTACGCGCCCAAAAAGGGCGTGCATGATTTGGTTCACATGGGGAGCTGGAGCAACAAGTCTGGGCTTGACGAGATGATGGACTTCTACGACGATATGCTCTGGCAGTCCTTCTACGCCGCTTCGCTCTCCCCCAGCTATCTCAACCGTCAGCCCTATGGCTTCCTTGTGCAGGATCACAGCATCTATTTGGTGCAGCAGGAGGATGCCTACACCGATAATTTGGATGCCGCATTGGATCTCGGTATTGTCATGCTCCACTTCTCCGCCGTCGCCTCCCGGTGGGCGGGGCAGGTACGCTGGGAACTTTCACCTGCTGCGCCCGACGGCCTGCCGGAAGGACTTCGCTCCGCTGCGGTGTACCACATGTAACGACCTTGGGAGAAGCAAAGCAACGGTAAAATGCGCGATCGTCGATCCGAGGTTGAGCGTATGTTCCATTAGAAAAGAAGAACCTATCAGTCAGAGTCTGAGTAAGGAAAATAGGAGGTATTTTTTATATGGCTATCCAAACGGTAACAGATGCCATCCGCTATGTAGGGGTGGATGATAACACATTGGCACTCTTTGAAAACCAGTACCCCGTCCAGCCTATGGGAGTGAGCTACAACTCCTATGTCATTCTGGATGAGAAGATCGCCGTGATGGACAGCGTGGACGCACGGGCGGCGGAGGAATGGCTTTCCAATGTAGCGCAGGTGTTGGAGGGGCGCAACCCCGACTATCTTGTGGTCACACACATGGAGCCGGATCATTCCGGCAGCCTCATGCGGATAGCGCAAGAGTACCCGGAGATGAAGATCGTGGGAAACGCGAAAACATTTACCATGATCAAGCAGTTCTTCGGCACGGGTGCATTATCGGAAGACCGTATGCTGGAGGTTGGCGAGGGCAGCACGATCTCTCTGGGCTCACACCGGCTGCGCTTCCTGCTGGCACCGATGGTACACTGGCCGGAGGTGATGACGGCGTATGAGGAAACGGAAAAAATTCTGTTCTCGGCGGATGCCTTCGGCCGCTTCGGTTCACTGGAACGGACTGCCCGTGCCCCCTGGGCGCCGCAGGCCCGGCGGTATTATTACAACATCGTCGGAAAGTATGGCGCACAGGTGCAGGCGCTGCTGAAAAAAATCTCCGCGCTGGAGATCAAAACGATCTGCCCGCTCCATGGTCCCGTGCTCACAGAAGACTTGGGGGAGTATCTGCGGCTCTATGATCTCTGGTCACAATGGGAACCGGAAGAACCGGAGAGCATACTGATTGCCCACGCATCCATCCATGGAAATACCGCATACGCATCGAAGGCCCTTAAGAGCAAGCTGGAGGGAAAAGGTGCGCAAGTCACCATGTGCGATCTGACGGCAACAGACCTTTCCTATGCCGTGACCAGCGCATTCTACTGCGGGAAACTGGTGTTGGCCTGCGCCACCTATGACGGAGGACTGTTCCCGCCCATGAAGGCATTTTTGGATCATTTACAGACAAAGGGATTCCGAAACCGCCGGATCGGCCTTATGGAAAACGTCTCATGGGCCCCTGCTGCCGCGCGGCAGATGCGCGCCGAGCTGGAAAAGATGAAGGAACTCCGACTGTGTGAAACGGAGGTATTGCTGTGCGGCGCACTGAACCAAACCAGCGAAGCGCAGATGGACGCTCTGGTGGCGGAGCTCTGCGCGGAATAAGCCGCAACAAACCGCAGCTATTCTCGTACAGATGATGGTCTTACTCATCTGCTTTATGTCCCAAGGGCAGAGTACCGTCATCTCAGGATGAGGTCACAATGTGGTGTGGGGCGAGACCGGAGTCTTGAGAATACCCAAATAAAGGAAAGGAGCTGACAGATATGGCAGCTATGAATATGAATCAGGAGCAGTTTAAGCAGTTGATCCGGGAGGAAAAGCCTGTTTTGGTGGATTTCTGGGCGCCCTGGTGCAGCTATTGCCGGAGGATCGGCCCTGCGTATGAGAAGATTGGAGAGGAATACGCGGACAGCCTTGCCGTCGGCAAAATCAACATTGACGAGGAGCCGCGGCTGGCGGGGGCCGAGGGGATCGAGGACATCCCAACTCTGGTGCTGTACCGGAACGGAAAGGCCGTGGATTCCATCACCGCGCCCGGCTCAAAGGCAGAGATCGACCGTTTCATTCAGGAAGCCTTGGCGAAATAACGGAGGGTTCAGATATGAACAACCATCATGTTTATGATATGCTCGTGGTGGGCGGCGGCCCGGGCGGCTACACCGCCGCCCTGTACGCGGCACGGGCGGGGCTGGACACCATCGTGCTGGAAAAACTGTCCGCCGGTGGGCAGATGGCCCTGACCGAGCAGATCGACAACTATCCCGGCTTTGAGGACGGAATCGACGGCTTCTCTCTGGCGGAGAATATGCAAAAGCAGGCGGAGCGTTTTGGGGCACGCAGCGAATACGCAGAAGTCCTCCGCATGGATCTGACGGCGGTTCCCAAGCTCGTGGAGACCAGCGAGGGGATCTTCCGGGGGAAAACCGTGGTGCTGGCCACCGGTGCGGACCCCAGAACGCTGGGCGTTGCCGGAGAGTCGGAACTGGTGGGTCGGGGCGTGGCCTACTGCGCCGCCTGCGACGGGATGTTTTACAAGGGCAAAACGGTGGTCGTGGTGGGCGGCGGCAATTCCGCCGCGGCAGATGCCCTCCTTCTCAGCCGCGTGGCGAAAAAAGTGATCCTCGTCCACCGCAGAGACACCCTACGGGCCACCAGGATCTATCACAAGCCGCTGGCACAGGCCGAAAACGTGGAATTCCGTTGGAACAGCGTCGTTTCCGCGCTGCTTTCCGGGGACAGGCTGACCGGCGTCCGCCTGCGGGACACCGTCACCGGTGAGGAAAGCGTGGTGGACTGCGACGGCGTATTTGTCAGCGTGGGCCGACAGCCCGCCACGGCGCTGGCGGTGGGTCAACTGGCGCTGGACGGCGGCGGCTATATCGTGGCCGGAGAGACCACGGAAACCAGTATTCCCGGCGTATACGCCGTGGGCGACGTGAGGACGAAGCCCCTCCGTCAGGTGGTCACCGCCGTGGCGGACGGCGCGGTGGCAGTTCACATGGCGGAGAAATATATCACGGAAAACCGATAAGGGAGGTAGATTGAAAAAGCCATGTTTAAGGTCAGGCCGGATACGACCGCAGTGGGGATGCCGACATATCTGCAAGGCAAACTGCCAGAGTGATGGCAGATAAGATAACCTATGTAAGATCGGGAGATATGTTGTCTCTCCATATCCAGTCCACGCAACAGTAAGCAACTGAACACAAAACACAGCCACAGATGTACTCTGCGGCTGTGTTTTTATGCGTAGTATACCGCGTGACAAGCGGTTTTACTGTGACGGCGTCACATAATTTGAGAAAATCGGCTTCGAGGCAGCTTTTGGAGCACAAGCCCTTTGTGGTTGTTGACAGAGAAAAAAATATAGGTATAATAAAAGCAAAATAATAAGACTCATTCTTGCATTTGGAGGGTTGGCGGTATGCCAAAATACGCAGAGGAGATATTGGCCGCCGTAACGGAGCTGCAGCAGCATCCCAAGGCGGAGCTGGTGTTCCTGGAGATGAAAAGGGAGCATCCCAGCATCGCTCTGGGTACGGTATATCTGCCCCGCCTGCCGGGAGCAGGAAAAAGACAATCTTATGGAGGAGAAGTATCATGAACGCTAACGTATCTAAGCTGCTCAACGAGCAGATCAATAAGGAGTTCTACTCCGCCTATCTGTATCTGGACTTTGCCAACTACTACGCCGCCGTCGGACTGGACGGCTTTGAGAACTGGTACCGGGTACAGGCGCAGGAGGAACGGGATCACGCCATGCTGTTTTATCAGTATTTGCAGAATAACGGCGAGGACGTCACCTTTGAGGCTATCGCAAAGCCGGAGTGGGAACGAGGCGACCACATGGCCCCGCTGAAAAAAGCACTGGAACACGAGATGCTAATCACCGCCAGCATCAATGCCATCTACGCCGCCGCATACGAGGTCAGGGACTTCCGCACCATGCAGATGCTGGACTGGTTCATCAAGGAACAGGGCGAGGAGGAGAAGAACGCCGCTGACCTCATTACCAAGATGGAGCTGTTCGGCGGTGACAGCAAGGGGCTGTATATGTTAAACAGCGAGCTGAAGGCACGGGTCTACACCGCGCCCTCGCTGGTGCTGTAAGCCCCGCGTGTCTGCGGGCTTTCGCATCAGGCAAAAGGCAGACTACATACAGGTGGCCTGCCTTTTCTTCCACCAGACGGTTAGAGTATACTAACTATGCATAAAACAGAAAGGACTTCAGAACTTGAACAAGGAAAAGGAGATCGAAACCGTTACCCTCAGGGTGCGCCGGTATTGCCGGGGCGTGCATGGGACAAGGGGCGAGGCGCTTTGTCCGGCGTGCAATGCACTGCTGGAATACGCCAGAGAGCGGCGGGACAGATGCCTGCAAGGGAAAATTTAGTGGCACTTTGAATCCTTTCCGAGAGGCACAATGCGGCAAAAAATAAAGAAGAGATAAGGGCAACGGCTATGAAAGAACGAAAGACCTTCTGGGACAAAAATGCCGGTCATTACGACCGCTTTATGCGAAAGGATCGGGCGGCATACGAAGAGATGTATAAGCTGATCCGGCCGGTGGTGAAAGCCAAAACGGTGCTGGAGCTGGCGACCGGCACGGGACTGATTGCAAAGCACATTGTGAACGCGGCAGCGCACATCGAGGCGACGGATGCCTCCGCGGAGATGATTGCCGAGGCCAAGCGTGATAACCGCTCTGCCAAGCTGCACTTTTCCGTGCAGGATATGTTCCGCCTGCCCTATGCGGATAAGTCCTTTGATGTGGTGATCGTGTCCAATGCGCTGCACATCGTGCCGCAGCCGGAAAAAGCCCTGCAAGAAATCAAGCGGGTGCTGAAAGAGGACGGCGTGCTCATCGCGCCGACCTTCACCCACGCGGGGAACTCGTTTTCCGGCAAGGTCAAGGCGTTTTTCATGAAGCTGGCGGGATTCCCCCTCCACAGCAGGTGGACGAGCGAGGAATACCTGCGTTTCCTGCGGCAAAACGGCTGGACGGTGCGGAAAAGCACTGTTCTGAAAGCTTCGTTCCCATTAACCTATGCCGAATGTGTGAAATCGGAGGGATAAGATACAATCAAGCCATACAAGAGATACGAGGGAGGCAAGGAACATGTACGATATCTGTCTTACCGTTTCAGCATGGTGCATCATCGGCCTATTGGGTGTTCTGTTTATAAGATCATTGGGATTCCGAGAGTTTCATCAAGAGAAAATTATCCCTTGGCTCGTGAGGATTGCTATGATTTTCTTCCTGATAGCACTCATGTTTAACTAGAACTGAAAGCCGTTGAATATGCTCTAAGCAAATCAGGTCACTCAACCGCTGCACCGCAAAGGTGGAAAGCCAGAAATTTTTGAATTTCCGGGTCCCGTCCAAGGCAGTGGAATTATAAATAATGTGGTTGTGGATGTGCGCCCGGTCGGTGTGGGTAGCAACGATAAAAGCGTGCTTGCCCTTCAAAAAACGCTCTGCAAACTCATAGCCGATGCGGTTGGCTTCCTCCGGCGTAACTTCTCCCGGCTTGAAAGATTGCCGCACCTGATAGGCAATGACATCGCTTTTCTGGCTGCGCCCGGTGGTCTGCTCGTACAGCCGTTTCGTCAGCAGAAATTCTTCGTCCACGGTCAGTGGGCTGCATTGATAGCTGCTGACCAGCTCGCCCTGCTCGGTCTTGTCCAGGTTCTGGATATAGCTGGTGTGGTTGTGCAGACAAGCCCCGATGGATTTTCCTTTATTCTTCCGCATGGGAATCAACCGTGTTGCCGCCAGTGCCATCATCCCCCCTTTTTACAAAAAGAAAATGCCGCACATCGGCGGCATCAAGATCATTTGGATAGTTTTTCGTGATCGGCAGCACCTGCCAGATACATAGCTTCCTGCCGAACACTTTCCAATTCGTTGCTGATTGCATCCAATTCCAGATAGAGGCTCCATGCTTCTTCGCTGATAAGAGCCTTCAACGCATTCTCTGCAGTGATTTTTTCTGGATCAGTGCATGGTATTCATCATCGTCTGCAAGCTGTCGTTGCAGAATATCTTTCAGATTTTCCCAATAATAGTCGGTCATAGCATCTGTGTCCATCTAATCCCTCACAATCCGGCAACCCAGCCACTAAAACGCTCTGCTGCCTCTACGATCAAAGCACCCATGAAGATTAGCGCAAAGCAGCCAAACTCTGCCACCAGCAGAATCAAAAATTGCAGCCACTCCCGGCAGTACAGCGTATAAAGACCACAGCCAAAAATATACATCATCGGCAGTGCCAGCGCGAACGCCGACAGATTCAGCGTCCATTTCAGCATTAGTGCAAGGAAAGCCGTAAGCAGCCAAAACGGGAAAACGATCATCTTGAAAACAAACCTCATATCTAGCACCTACCCTTCTTTCGTCCCTATTATAAAGGTGTCAACGATTGCTTTGCAAGGATGTCAACCCTTATGTACCCCCGCAGCCCTCCAACTGCGGGGGGAAAATTTTTAGAGTTCTGCCAGCCGAGCGAGAATTTTTCTGCCAATGTCGATCAGCTCATCCAGCCGCTGCCGCAGGTCCTCCATGTCTGCAACATAGACCTGACCATATTCATTAGCGGCTTTGGCGTACTGGTTCAAGTTGTTGCTGCACATCTGCAAAAGATATGCCATGCGCCGCAGTTGCGGCAGGTCAAGGTTCAGGCAGTAGCCGTCCAGTGCCATTTTACGGATATAGGCACTCAGGCTGCAGATG
>ERZ791846.677-NODE-677-length-15149-cov-2.54035_pt1 | contig 15149 bp, 8 predicted proteins | sample MGYA00510289_ERZ791846 | MGnify/ENA primary metagenome ERZ791846 (study PRJEB30046, sample SAMN00715274) | human gut metagenome | study: EMG produced TPA metagenomics assembly of the A metagenome-wide association study of gut microbiota in type 2... | reverse complement strand
CTTGTAGGGGCCATTTTCTAGTTGGTTTATAATCAATCCAATTTACAGCATCTATGATCTCTTCTTCCCGTCCATCAATTAATTTACCTGAGTAAAATAAATTACTGATGAGTTTTGATATTTGAGAGCACATTCGATATTGAGTATTAAGAAAGACTGCATCGTTACTTTGCTCAAATAAATCGTTTATATACATATGTTCTTGGAGATTATTATTTGTGATACTTTCTATAACTGAACGTTCTTCTGTTGAAAAAATTGGAGGCAATTGTTTTGGGTCGCCTACTAGTACTGCTTTATTACTAACTGAAAGTGGCATCAGTATTTCTGGTAAAGTTGCTTTACAAACTTCATCAATAATGACAACATCGAAGAGTTCATTTAGGTTATTGAAGTTATATGCGCCAACGCGGTTACAAGTCATACCGACTAAATTAGACGACAAAAATAATGATTTCTCTGTACTTCGTATATTTTCTGTATGAATAAAAGAATCTTCCAAAACCTTAGCAATCTCTTTATTTGTTACGTTATCATCAATCCAAGTTGAGTAGTCATCTAGTATCGTTTCTGTTGTGAAGTCTTGTATCGAGGAGCTTTCCTCTTTATCCTGAATTCGGATTATTCTCATATCATTGTCAAGTTGAGCTACTCTCTCTAAAACATTATTTACAGCAATATGAGTTTCAGAACAAACTAATATCCTGATATCTGGATTTCTTCTATAAAGCTGTAAGCAAGTTTCAGCAATTACTTGAGTTTTTCCAGTTCCCGGTGGTCCTTGTATCAAAGTTAAAACATTATCAGAAATTGCTGCTTTTACAGCTGATTTTTGGGAGGCGTTTAGATTTATATTCCATCTAGGAGCAGAAAAATTAATCTTTGGTGCGGAAGGTTGAATAAAAGATAAAAGAACATTTGGATTTAAAACAGCACCATACTGAATAGAAGTAATTGTTGTCAATTGTCTTTTGATTTTTGTTTGTTCACCAGGTTTGTCCTGCGTCAGTTTCAACATTTCCGACAAAAATAATTTCCAATGATTGAGATGATCTGCCCATTTATTAACTTCTATTCTCACCTTCATCACCAACTTTACAAATAACAAAATCAATTGAATTATTTAAAAATTCAAGATTAACATTAGGAAGAATTGTCTTTAAGATTGCCGTCTTAAGTTGCCTAGAATTTTCACCTTCAACTGGAATAATAAGATGATTATCAGGAACAAATTCCTTTGGAAGCTGAAGCTCGTAATTGTTATAGTGACATTCTTGTATGAGTGAATTGATGGGGTCAGAAAGCTTAATGATGCCTTCTGAGAAGCTCACATTTAATATTTGTCGATTAACTAGATTTTTCACTGCTTCTGCTACTACCTGGTCAGATAAAATCCATAGTAACTTCCTGATATCTAAAATATTGTGCATACCATTTAAGACTAAACGAAAAATTGTTTCCTCTACGGATGAGAATTGTTTATTTAGAAAAAAATCAAATCTAACTTTCATAAGGCATTCTGTTAGTACTCCTTTTTTATTTAAAATTTTTAAGTAATAGTTGATATCCAGCAAAATTATTTTTGTCTTTTGCAGACATGTTATAAGATTTGGGACGAATAGTTGATAGTTCCTTATTATATTTAGACTTAAGTTCTTTTTCTTTCATTTGTAATTCTTCCAAATTTTTGGTTCTTTTTGAAAGTAACTCCTCTGACTTTGACAAAGCTTTTTTTGCTTCTTTTACTTTGGGTGAATCAAAAACTTTAATTAATCTGGTATCTTTACTTTTTTCTAGAGCGACTTTATTTCTTGATTCCTTAACTTCAGATTCTGCTACCGAGCGGTTCCCAATGGCACTTTGAATTTTCAGTTCTAAATTTTCCAAATCGTTTTTAAAATTTGTTCTTAATGTCTCCTTTTCTCTTTTAACTCGTTCTGATTCCCTATGTTCAAAATCTACTTTCTTCTGATTTATTTTTTCAATCTCTTTTTTAGCTATTTCTTTTTCATCAGTTTTTACCGATTGTTTTAATAGTTTTGAATTAACTTTATTGTTTTTGAGTAATGACAACAGGACTCTTCTTTTTTCTAACCACTCATCTTTTTTTATATGATATTTTTTCTGATCTTCGTAAAGTTGAGATAGTTCTTGAGATTTTTGCTTCTTACTCTCATATAAGTCGCCAAGCCTTTTAGAAAGTTTATTTTTTTCTTTCCAAAGGTCGTCCCAAGAACTGTTACTACTCCTACTTTTTTTAATATCTTCTATTTCTTTTGAAATTTGCCTTTTTTTAGTTTCAGCTTCATCTATATCTATGTTTAGTTTGTCTTTTTCTGTATAGATTTCTGCTTTTTTTTTCTTGATATTAGAAATTTTTACATCTAGGTCGAGGAGAGGCTTTACCCAAAAGCATCTAACAGAATGAGCAATTTTGCCCATCTGTTCTCTGTTTTTTTTTCTTTCTTGTTTCGCTTCGAAAATTTGTTTCTCTAACAAATTTAGTTCATTATTTGATTGTTTTCTTTTAGAAGCTAATTTTTTACTACTTAATTTTTTTTGCTGTATTACCCAGTCAATATATTGGATCATTTTCTGGGATTCCATATGTTCTTGAACGACTCTCTTAAGCTTTAATAATGTAGTTTTTCTTACCCAATCATCTTGATTTAAGTTGGAAATTTCTTTTTGAATAGTTTCAAGTATGTCATTTATGTTATCTGTTGGAAATTTTATTTCACAGCCAGAAAGACTAGCTAATCTTAAGATACTAGAGATATCTACTTTTAAATTTAATATTATTTTTCTTTGTTCTAATAGCTTAATATCTTTCGCAATTTGTTGTATTAGTTTGGTCAGAAAAGCGTTATAATCTCTTTGTTTTGTCTTTTCTAATTCAAGAATTCTTTTATTTTGCCATAATATCTGTTCTTTTAAACATAGTTCCACATATTTAGAGAGATTCTTCTTTAGGTCTTCATGTTGATTAATCTTTTTTTGGAGTTCTTTGTTTAGGTGTTCAACGATTTCTTGGTATTCTTTTTCCTTTTTGTTTCTGAATGCCTCAATTTCTATTTTAATAGAATCGAGCTCAGTCTCATATTCGTTAATTTTATTTGTCAGTTTTTCAGATTCTTTATTTAAATTTCTATTGATAAAAAATCTATGTGGCATTATTAAGTTTATATATTCCATCATATTTTACCGCCAATCAAATCTATAGCCTCTTCCAGTGAGATATACTGCTTCGAGATTAGTAACTCATCTTGATTCATGAACCATTGGATTTTTTCAATAAGAGGGTGTAAGGTTTTTTCATTATCTGAACTCAAAACCAACTCTCGTAATGTTTCATTTAATTGAAGATTTACCTCAGTTCGATAATTTAATTGCTCTAACAGATTATTATGGAAAATAGAATTGTCATCAATCTTAGTGAACAAATTTTCGATCCTAATATTGTTTACTGAAGCAAGGTTAAGATACTGTCCATAAGAATCGGAAATATAAGAATTTAAAGATTCACTCAAATCAGAAAACATCACTTGATTTTGTTCCTTGAATTTTACTTGTAGGTCCTCAATTCTATCTTGATGGAATTTTATTAATTGATTAATTTCTTCATCTTCAGCTGATCTAGCACTAGATAGAGCAGCTTCTATTTGACAAGATATATTTTTAATTGCTTTCTTACGTAAAGCATATTCTTTCATGTCTGAAATGATATTATAGCATGGTAATAATGATTTAAAGGAAAGTTTAAACTCAGATAGAGTAGATATCTCATCTGCAAAGTAATACAAGTGTTCGATGCTGTTTGTTTCGATATTTGAATTGATTGCACGAACAGCTGATGCAAAGGCTAACTGAGCATCTTTGTTTGCAACATCGACTACAGCATTTGCTCCCATACCAATAATAAAACTACCAATAACAGAACCAATAATCGTACCTAGAGGGCCAAATACAGAACCTATAGCTGCACCATTAGCCGCAGCAATCTTCGCTGATGAAAAGATTGCAAGTTGTCCTACCACATATGTACCGCCAAATCCAGCAAAAGAGTTAAAGACGTTATTGATTGTATTACAAAGTAGGTCATCAGCATCTATATCTTGAGAAACAAAACAATGGTATAAATCTTTCGCTAAATCCACTCCTACATTTGCTATAGACATAGCAGGAATCGCTCCTAAAGAGTTGGAAGTGATTTCTTTTCCAGCAATTTTGCTTAATAGTTGGACAGAACCCATAATACTACCACTTCTAATTCCTCCATCAGTAGTCCCATAAATTATGTTTATGATAGCATTGATAAATTGTTCTTTATTTAGATTATTTCTGTTTTTGAAGACAGATATGATTTCTTTTGTGAAAGATATTATTAAACCCGAAACTGCACCGGTTTTTACCGCTTTACCCAAATTTACTTTATCTAATTCTGCATGTTTTTCTGAAGCTTTATCATAAACTGGAGAATTTTGTGATTTCATAGCATCTGCTAATTTTGTTGCTTCTTCTGGTGTAATAGAGTCAGATGAATACTCTCTTTTTCCAATGTTAACTATGACTTTATCATTCACTCCCTGGTTAGCACCACCAACAAAATTTACGTTTTTATATTGTTTGTTAGAAATATCCTTAGCATAGTCTGATGAATTGTTATGTATTTTCGACTGATAATCAGCAAGTTTTTTAGGTTTACTTAGAAGATGCTTTTTATACCAAATAGATATATCCGTTGTCATGTCAGTACCTGAAAGAGTAGAACCATCTGGAAGAGGACCTTTAGTAAAAACCTGTAACTCTTTACCTTTAGCTAATGCATTGATTTTTAATGTATGTTTAAAAAATTCTTCAGCTGCAAAACCCTTATATTGAGTGGAAGGTGTTTTTACAGGCATCCCCGTTGATTTTGCAATAGCTGCTTTATTCAATTCGATTGCATAAGCATCTATCGCATCTTGTAATTTTTGTTTGTCGATACCAGCCTTTGTTACAGTTCTGCCAGTAACAGAATTTTTTAATGTAGAGGAAATATCATTACTTTCTTCAGTAATTATTAAGTCATTAAATTCTAAATCAAAATCTGTTTCTAGGTCATATTTAAGGGTATCTTTCATTAGCATTTTCCTTTAATTAAGTAATTCTATAATAAATAGGCAAGATATTTTGGTACTAACTATTATAGCATCTTCAATATGGATTAGTAGAGTGCTTTGATGTCTGTGGATGTTACAAATTTTGAAGACGTTATAACATATAAGAAGATGCGATTGTACATATGATAATGTGTAATTGTTCTCCAGTTTGGAAGAATATCTTAGTTTGCAGCGTAAGTATGGTGTAATTTGAAAAATAAACAAAAAAAGACAGCTCCAGTTTCGGAAAACTATCTCTTTTGAAGCTCTATCACATTTAACAGTTGGAATAATAACTTAGAAATACTTAGTTATTGTGCAGGTCTCAAGGTTGCTGCTACTGTTCTAATAGAACTTTGTGTAAGTTCATCTTGTCTTTCTTCATCTGTGATTACACGAGGTTTTGGAAAGTTCTCGATAGGCTTTTCATGTTCTTGGGCTTGCTTTTTAGCTTGTTCAAGTCGTTGGTGTTGAGCTTCTGGACCCCAGTCTTTTTCTGCAGCAATCTCAGAGACCATAAAGGCACTATATCGATATGCTTCTGGAACAATCGTCTGAATTTGTTCTTTAGTGAAGCGGTCTCCCTCACTATAATCGACGACATCCCAAATTAGTCCGCCATTGTCATCTTCTCGTGCTGCAAGGAAGTGTTCGCATCCAATAGGATTTGAGAGATTGATCATAAAGAGTTCTTCAGACCATTCTCCAGTCATTACAGCATCAATGAATGTTTTATATTCATCGTCCGAGGCAAATGTTAGTTGACCTTCTTTTTCAGCTTTTTGAGCTTCACATAATACCTCAAATCGTTCTTGGTATAGTGAGAAATTGTACTGTTTCAAAAAACTTGCTTGTTCCGTAAAATATTTTTCTTCATCGTGATTACCTCTTATTCTAAGTTAAATGTCAGTGTTACTTTAGTCAATGGGATGTGTTTAAGCCCCCAAAAGCCAGATTTCAGTAACACTTTGAACATACCAGCTACATTTCCTTCTGTATCTTGTCTAAACTTTTCATCTCTGATTTCCGTAAGACCTTTAAATTCATGAGAAATACTACTAGCAATAGATGAACGCATCGACTCTTTGATATTGTCTACGGTGTCAAATCGTCCTCTGATATTTGCATTGTGTCTATCATCAAAAATGATTTTATTGATCTGACCTTTGCTGAAGTTTCTTAAGGCAATAGCTACAACATAAGGAAGTGCAATCCCCAATGTAACTAGGGGGTGTGTCAGAATATCAAAGACAATACCTTTTAGAGTGGTGATAAGTACGATATAAGCCAATGCACCTATCAATTTAAAGTAATTAACTGACATCGTAAATTTATTTTTTCGATTAGCTAATAACAAACCAATACATACATAAACTACCAGTAATACCAGGGCGACAATATGAATCGTCTTTGTTGAAACGTTGAGAATATTGTTTGCTAATAACAGAACTGAAGTGGCTGTTATAAATATGATTTCAAGGAAATAAATACTTTCAGCAAACCATTTCATCAGTAACATGAACATTAATTTATTATTTTTCAAAAAGACACCTTCTTTCTACTTATATGATCTTGATTTCATAAGTCCATAATTATATAAATTATCAGTCCTCATATAAGCAACAACTTCCTTCCTAGTTCGTTTTAAAGTACTCCCTAATTATAGGAAAACAAATATCTATTTGTAACCCAGTGACACCTCCTAAAAAAACACAACTCTTTTGAGCTGTGTTTTTAGGGAATTATGAATTTAGAATAGGGAAAAGGATTTTTAAGAAGTGGGTGCTATCTTAGTACTCTTTACTACGTTTAGAGAAACCAAGCATGCCAAGTGCAGTAGTCAAAATAACTGCACCTGCAGTAGCAATAGCTGAAGTTGATTTTTCACCAGTATTAGGAAGAACTTTAATAGCTTGTTGTTGGACAGGCACTTCTTCTACTGGAGTTACTGGGGTAGAAGTAGGTCCGCCAGACTCTCCTACTGGTGCTGCCGGTGGTGTATCGAATGAAACAAGATTTGATTTATAGGCATTACCAAAATCAATCTGATAGAAATCATTTTCTACAGTAGTACCTGCAGGTACTTGCAATGTAGCAGGGAGATTAACTGTTACATTATTGTTTTTTAGAATGTAGTCTTGGTAATAATCAACTGGATTTTTGGCTACCCAGAGATAGAATTCACCAGTTGGATTAAGACCAGATTCATTTAGGATCTTGTTGATGGCATCAGTACGTCCTTCGTCTGAAAGTACGTGATACATATCAAAGAGATTTTTGACATCTTTGTTATTGCTATCGACAATAGTAATAGCATCTTCATCTACAGTGTAGGCACCATCTTGCACATCATCAAGGAGTGCAAATTTAAGTGCTTGTTTAGATGCAGCCATATCTTTGTATGGACTATAGTCAGTCGTCAAATGGAAGGTCACTTTATCATCGTCAGTAGTTTTTCCGTCGATGTCATTTCCTTTTGAGTCTGTAACAGACTTATGTGGTTTTGGAGCCGTTGGTGTCTTGTTAGTGACAGTATTAGAGAAAGTTTCATACCCATTGCGACCAGATTTATAAGTATTATCATAGAAGCCGTTGTCATCAGAGGCTACAAACTTGATGGTAGGTGCTTCAAGAGTTTTACCCTCATATTTGGCCGTAAATGTGTAGGTCTTAGAAGCCTCATCATAATCAACATTCCAACCTTTAGCTTCATTTTCAGTCTTGTTGGCTTCGATATTTGGAACTTCACCGAATTCAAGTGGATCACGTGTGGTCACGGTAACACCAACTTTTGCGTTGGCAAAAATGTTTCCATTATTCAAAACATAGGTATGTTCATCATTTTTAGGAATCATCTTACCATTAACATTTTCGCCGTCGCTATTGAGAACTGTTTTAGTTACAGTTGGTTGGTAGTCCATCTTGTAATCATGGTAGCTTACAGATGGAATTTCTGGTTTAACAGGCTCATTAACCTTTTTAACTGTAGCTGATGGAACCACGTTTGGATTAGTGAAATCAAGACTCAATTGACCATGTGTATTGATAATCCAGTTATCATCAATGTTAAGGATTGGGATAATACCAGTAGTTTCGCCTGGTTTCAAGACATAGGACTTGTTAAGTGCAATACTACGATTGATATCTTCCGCAAAGCTTGAGTTACCATCATGGTTTACTGAGTAGATTTCTTCTCCGTCTGTGTAAACGTGGTAGTTAAGATTTTGGTTAACACCAGTATTAGGACGGTTACTTGTATAAGCATAGTTCCACAAATCGAGACTATTAAGTGTTACGGTTGTCGAACCGTCTCCGTTAGCAGCAGACGTGAAATTAACCTTACCATTAAGGGTACCTGTACCCAAAACACCCAAGCTATCATTAGCTGAGTCATTCATATCGTGCGTGAATGAGAAGGTTCCGTCTGGATTAACACTACCATTTTGAACAGAGTTTCCATAAGTCAACTGGTCAACATTTTGTGTTGTAACTCGTCCGTCAACATTAACGTTAGCATTATCCTTCATAGCAGCATAATCTTTGTTAAATTTGTCGATGGTTTCTTTGTTTGACGCAATCTGCTTATTAACCTGCTCAGTATAGGTGTTGTAATCACCTACATTCTTACCATCTCCACTTGAAATTTCAGTAGCTTCAGCTTTAATAAGTCCATTACTGTCTTTAACGGCTTTATCTACTTGAGTTTCAAGTGTGTCGTGAGCTTTGTCTGCTGCATCATAGGCTGATTGGCGTCCAGATGCGTCCTGAGTAGCTTGTTTGATTGTAGCTACTTGTTCATTTTGGTCGGCTTTGATTTCAGCTTGTTTTGTTGCAAGCTCTTCATTTGTGGTCGGTGTCCCTTTGTCTTGCGTAGCATCTTGTGTTACTTTAACACCACTGTCTTTTGCAGTAGCAACTGCATCTGTGACAGCTGTGTTGTCGATAGTTACCTTTTCAGCTTCAGTAGATGTATTAGCCTTTTCAGCGTAAGCGTTATTATCATTAGTACTTACCGGTTGAGTAGTAGCTACTTCTGCTACTGTTTCAGTAGGTTGTGAATCAGTAGTGTTTGTTGCAGTCGCTGTGGTTGTTGGAGTAGAGACATCTGAAGTTGCAACAGCTGTAGCTTGTGACATAAGGCTGTCTGCGTTTGCTTGTAAGGTCGCAACTGGTTCTGAATTTACAGGAGCCTCAGTTACTTCATCTGCGGATGCTTGAGAAGTGCCCCCAACGATTGCTGCAGCACCGAGTGCAAGTACACCTACTGCTCCATAGACTTTATTTTTTCGAATAGAGCCATGTCCTTTCGTGTTATTTGAGTCTTTAAACATTTTCAATAATCACCTTTCTTAGTTTGAGTACCATTTATCTTGTTTTACAGCTGTACGTTGAAGACCAAGTGCTGCCAAAATCAAGAATCCAAAGGTAACGAGTTTTGTTCCAGTTTCCCCTGTTTCAGGAAGTGTTACCATTTCTCCTGTCTCAGTCTTAACAGAGACAGTTCCATCCTCATTCACTGCTCCTCCTGCCTGTGAAGCTGGAACTGAGGCTACAGAACCATCGAAGTTTTGTACGACAAGGTCACTATTGTTTGTTGAGACAACTTTATAACCAGTATTTGTAACGACTGGTTGACTAGGAGTCACATTAAGTACAACTTGTTTTGTTGAAGGAGAAACGTCCCCTGGTTTAGGTGCTTCTTGAACATTCGTGTCGCTAACTTTAGGAGTTTCTTCAGTTTTAGGAGACTCAACTACCTTGTTTGAAGATGCTGCTGAAATTGAAGCTACTTCTGTACGATTGTCTGATTTATGTTCAGATGGTGTAGAGACACCAGTTCCATTGGTTCCGTCAAGAATATGAGGAGTGTTTGTAGCAGTTTCAGACAGTTCTGGAGAGGTTGATGATTTCTCAGAAGATGTTGTTCCTTCGCTACTTGGCAAACTTACACCTGTTCCAGAAGTTCCATCAGACACTTTTGGTGTTTCTGAACTTGTTGAAGAAGATTCAGCTGAAGTTGATGAGCCACTAGGTGCTTCAGAACTTGAAGCGTTATTCCCTTCAGTTGGTGCTGGAGTTGGTGTGGCAACCGTTGACCCTTTATCATTAACAGTATTCGTTGAACTTTCACTGCTACTGCTAGTGTTATTTTCACTATTGTGGTTAGCATTAGCAGTATCCGTAGCGTTAGGCTTAGTAGGAGTTTCAGTTACTGTGTGCTCTGAAGGGGTAGGAGTTTCTGATGCAGTTGAAGTTGTATCAGAAGTAGCGTTTCCTTCACTTCCTTCAGAGGTAGCTGTAGACGTTTCAGCAGTTGTACTTGCATTTTCAGAAGTCGTAGGTGTAGCCTCAGAAGTTTCTGATGTCTTCCCTTCGTCTTGACTTGGCGTAGTAACACTTGGTGTTGTAGGTGTAGCTACACCTGTACCAGTAGAACCGTCAGTTACTTTAGGTGTCTCAGTTGTTACACCTTCATTTTTAGGAGTGTCAACTTTAGGTGCTTCAGCAGTTGGGACATCTGTGGTATTGGTACCGGGTGTCGCTGGTGTTGATGCGGGAGGAAGAAGTGTATCGGAGTGTCCAGTCACCACAGTAGCATTATCCGTTGGTCCAGTTGGTGCGGCAGTTTCGTCTGCTGATACCCCATTATTAACCAAACCTGTTGCTACAAGGGCTGTTAAAAAAGCTCCAGATTTTACGATCATTGAACGTTTGTTTTTGTCCATAAATAAGCAATTTCCTTTCTTAAAAAATTACAAATAGATGATAGCAAAAGTCATCCCTAACTCAAACCCAGTGACACCCTATGAATACACAAAAAAAGAGCATACTGCTCTTTTGTAATTTATTCATGGAATTTATTGTTGTCTAAATAATTAAGACCTTTTTGTTTCTAGTACGAAACGTTCAAGCTCCCCCTCAAACTTATCGAGTAATACAGTATAGGACAGAATAGATACGACAATCCCAAAATCATTAGCGAGTAACTTATTGAAAGTCGCATTTAAATGTACCAGTTGTTCGTCCGTTAAAGAGGATGCCTCATCAATAACCAAATATATAGATGTATCTTTGACTTCTACATTTAACAAAAAATCTATGAAGCTATCAAAGTCGCTAAACGATAGGTCACAATTCACTTCTTTTTTATTATTGCCATTAAAATAGACGATAAGATTATTGGTGTTTTCACTTAAATATTCAATATAATTTCTTGCGAGGTAGGTTTTTCCAGAACCAACCTTTCCCAAAATATTAGTTATCCTATTTCGTTTAGACATTATTTGGAAAATATCTAATAACGTTTCTGAGGGTTCGACTAACAATTTGCTATTATACCGCTTTATGCTAACTTTATTCTTAATATCTTTCATGTTCTTTTACTCTCCTCCTCCCATTATAACACGTTTCTCAGTGACAAAATTGTAAAGCCAAGACCACCTATACTAGGTATTACTAATATTAGAGGAGCCTTCGTTATCATTAAGCAATAATTTGAAATAAAATGTTCAATGGATAAGTTGAATAAGTTAAGTGAGGAAAGATCAAAAAATAACCAAGATAAAATAAGTGTCTGCATGAAGGTAAATGAAACAAAGCCCTACCTTTTCAGCCATTTCATCATGGCTAAAATAATGGTCAATGTATTTCAAATAACCTTTCATTACACCGCGTCCTTCATTACCGTAAATGTCAATCCAAGTCCCCCAAAAATACACAGAACTAAAAGTGGAGGAACCTTTGTGATAATGTAGAAAACTCCTGAAAACATAAAATCAAAGGATAAGTTAAATGATGAATAATTTAAAAATAAGAAAGATAAGATAAGTAACTGAGCAAAGGTAAACCAAGCAAAGTAAAGAAAGAAAACTATACATCTACTAGAAGTTCTCATGTTATATTCTCCAATCTATATATCATAAAGGGAAGCTCTTGAAAAGCATATTAATTAAAAGCTCGTCTACGCATTGAGATCCCAATTTCTTGCCAAGATACCTCCATATCATCAGAGAGAGTGTCTCCTAATAGGAAAACGGACTTATTATGGAATAGAGCATCAAATCCAATATCTTCATAAAAGAGTTCTTCGTCATCGTATTGAAAGCCAGAATCAATATCGAATTCATTATTAAATATAGCACGGCAAATAAAGTACGCACCTAGACCATAGTAAGTAATAGGTTCATTGGAACCTTTAGGTATGGTTTCAAAGCGATAGTACTTCTCTACTTCAATGGAGTCTTGAGCATTGACTTCAATAGGCTTAAGATAACAGTACCCACGACTAGCGAGAGCTTCATCTAATTGCTGACGTAGAGGGCTTTTTTTATGAGCGATGAGACCCGGGATGGTATCCGAATTACTATCGATAAAGTCACACGCATTCAGAAGAATTAAGCCTTCTTGAAAAAAGTTGGGACTAGTCTGTCTATCCAGCCATTCACCTAAAAATCGGTTAATACGAGGTGTATTCATAATTTTCTCCTTTCATAGATTTTTAATCGTCTTTTCTTAAACTAAAATTAGTGTAGCACAGTGGAAATTACAAGAGCAAGCGCAGAGAGCCTTAAATTTTTAAAAGTCATATAAAATGAACTATTTTTTTGACGTTGCTTTATCAACTTCAAGATTTACTTGATAAATTCCTTTTTCTTCGTTGAAGGAAAGATAAGCGTAAGCATCGAATGGGCCATATTTACCTTCGATGTTCTTGATAAGGTTTGTTCGTCCTTTGTCAGATAAAAGGTCACTGATTTGTTTCTTGGTGAGTGTTTTTTTCTTGTCTTTAATAAAACCTACAGTGATCCAGAAGTTAAAGCTACAAACAGGTGTTGCACCTGCTTCTCTTTCTTCTTTTGATAAGATATTATCTTCACACTGAGCCACTTTTGATTTTCCTAGGACTTTGACGGCCTTTCCACATAAAGGACAGTTACCAAGCTTACCATCAGCTTTTGCTACTGCTTGCTCGATAAAGTCTTGGAAAGGAGTGTAATCAGTTCTATCGACAGCATTAATCAGATTTTCGATGAGGTTGTTGTGAGGATTCTCAATACCTAGATACCTATAGATATTTCTCAGGAATTTCTCTTGTGTATTGGTCCCTTCAGCAATTTTACTGAGCGATTGCTCCCATATTGCAGTTGTTTCTGGTTGAGATAAGACACGTTCATCTTTAAGTGTCTCACAAATCAACCACCCAAGTTCAGATAAATAGATTTTTCCTTGCTTGACTATCACCCATTTATTAACGACGATTTCATCCAGAATTGCTCCTCTAGTTGCTCCTCTAGTTGCTCCTCTAGTTGCTGCAGTCCCTAACCCTTTGATTTGTTTCATGATAGCGATAAGCTCTTCATCATCTAGGTCCCGGCCAGCAGTTCTCATTGCTCGAAGCCAGGTACTATTCGTGTGGCTAGGCGGTTTTTTAACATGTCTTTCCGCTGGCACTAGGTGCGAAGTGACAGTATCGTTAGTTTGAACTTTAATAACCTCCCTCGCCTCACTTTCTTCTATCACTCCATCAAGCAGACTCGCACTATCTTGGAATAGAACTTGCCAACCAGGGTTTTTAGGGACTTGTCCTACCGTTTTAAACCGTCCAGCACCTACCTGAGTAATGATTGTCGTCTGTTCATACTGGTATTTCGGGAAAAACATAGTTAGTGTTCTTCTGATAACTGCTTTGTAGACAATCTTCAGTGCATCAGGAAGGGCTTCTACTTCTTCTTCAGTGGGTATTAAGGTAGTTGGAACTACTGCTGAGTGGTTTGCAGCTTTCTTGTCATTTACAAAAAAGCCATCTGGACGCTCTGGATATACTAAATCTTCTTCACTGAAACCAACTAATCGAGCTAATGCTGGTGCTTGTTGCTTCAAAGTCTCATAGCGTTCCCTAGAAATGTAAAAAGACGAAGATCTTGGATATGTAATTAGTTTTCTCACCTCATATAATTCTTGGCAAGGTCCTTCTAAAACTTCTTTTGGTGTCATTCCTAAAATTCTTCCTAATTCCTCTTGTATCGAGTCAAGGAAATAAAGCCTTGGTGGTCGTTTTTCTTTTAGTTCAACCTCATGTTCAACGATAACTCCTTTGTTACTATCTCCAATAATTTTTGGATTCTGAATAAGCTTCTCCCAATCCTCTCTAGTAGAACAGTCTCCCTCCCAAGGTTCACCCTTCTTGTCACCTTTAGTGTACGGAATATCAATAGGAATATAATTACCCTTGTAGATGCCATTAGGATGTTCAAAGGTTGCTTCTAATTCCCAATAAGTAGTTGGGACGAAATCTCGTATGGCTAATTCTCTTAAATAGATCAAGAATAGAGCTACGGTTTTGATTCTTCCAACTGCAATCTTACCGTCCTTACCAGACCTATCCAATTTTAATCCTATCTTCTCTTCTAATAGGAGACTTAATGCACGGGAGGCGTTCATCCCAAGAAGCCAGTCAGCAATAGCTCGCGTTTGGGCTTCAATAGCTTGCAAGACTCGATAGTCTATCTCACGTAGTTTTTTCACTCCCTCTTGAATCTTTGTTGGTGTTAATTCATCTACCCAAAAGGACTTGATAATTTTCTTTGGACCTTCCTGGTCTAAAATACCAGTCAAAAGGCTAATACTATAGGCAATATGACTACCTTCACGGTCTATATCGGTAGCCCAAACAATCATCCTAGATTTCTCAAAGAAATCCTTAACCTTCTTGTACTGCCATTCCTTCTGTGTCATAACCTTATATTCAAATTTTTCAGGAATAATAGGTAAGGTGTCCAAACGCCACTCTTTCCAATCAGCTTTATAGTCTTCTGGTTCTTTTAACTCTAGCATATGTCCTTGAGCCCAGATAATCGTGATCAACTCGCCATTGTGGTAAGCAGCATTTTTAAATTGAATATAACCTTGTTTTTTATATTTTTCATCTAGTTGAGTTGCAGAAAGTGTATTATCTGCAGCAAGGGCCATATAGTAGGCTATTCCTTGGTCTCTTTTTTCTGCTAAATA
>ERZ791846.662-NODE-662-length-15704-cov-3.66036_pt1 | contig 15704 bp, 17 predicted proteins | sample MGYA00510289_ERZ791846 | MGnify/ENA primary metagenome ERZ791846 (study PRJEB30046, sample SAMN00715274) | human gut metagenome | study: EMG produced TPA metagenomics assembly of the A metagenome-wide association study of gut microbiota in type 2... | reverse complement strand
ACAACCACGCTCTTTGTGAGCATTTTTTATTTTCAAAAGTGTCAAACTCGGGATTATACTGCCAGAGAAAATCATTCGCAAGAAATAATTTTTTGAACTATTTTTACGAGAAAAGGCTGATTTTGCAAATAGTTGATTAGCTCAACTATTAAAACACTACTGTATAGAAAAAAGGCCCATATCCATAGATAATATAACACATCAGCCTGATACTAAATCATGCGATAATACGACAATATCGCGGACTATATAGCGATTCGCACAATCCAGGCGTCGACTCCGCTTAGTGTACCCAAAAATACCACGGATCCTATATCCGATTCCAACCAGCCTGCATAAGCCTAACAATATATATATCTCTGCAAACAGATACAGATATATATTATAAAACACAGAAAAACTTTTCATCAAAAAAATAATAGCATATCAGCAGGGAGAATCACAAATAGCCAAGATAAAATAAATGAATTCAATCAATGACTGCGAAGAACTCGATACAGCGATTTTGCAGTCATTTTGAACATGGGGTAGAAATAGCCCCTCGATTACTTCCGATAACGTTAAATTATCGGTAGTAATAAAAAATACGTTTATATAGGGTTCTATACTTTTAAACTGGCTAGCGTAATTACGCCGATTATCAAGCAAGTAGCTAAAAATATTTAACTATGTTTTTATATGCTTTTATACAAGTTTTCGCCATTGACGGCGGAAAAAATGGCGGAAAAAAAGTTATTTTTAGCCGAATACTCCAAAACTTTTACGTGTATTAAAAATTATCAGCTGATGTGCTATAGCTAAAAAGGACAGCTCATTTCGAGCTGTCCTTTTTGAGTTCGTTCCTGATCCCAGCGGCTTTTTCTTTGCATGCTTCTTGTATGTAAGAAGCCATGCTTAGACCGCAGTCATCAGCCCAGACTTTGATTTGCTCACGTGTGCCTTTAGGCACGCGAATTGTGATAGACTCGTAGTTCGCTTTGAGCCATTTTTGATTAGCTTTTTTTCTGCTTTCTTCCATATATCATCCCTCCTGTTTCTTTAAAATTTTACGCTACTTTTAACATATAAGACAAGAAAAATAAAAAATTAGCCCCGCCGATTTCTCGACGGGGTCGACGGAATGTTTTACATGCCGTCTTGCGCCTTGAAAGCCACTACAGCGGCTTTCAAGAGTTCTTTTTTAAACGTTCTCCATTCTCGGTGGTCAATCCACCAAGACGCTGATTTATTTTTATAATAACGATCTGCAAATTCATTGAGGAAGTCTGCAAAATCGTCCCCAGCGCCTTTACGAATCGCCGGCTTTTCAGCCTCAAATGCTTCAATTTTTTCTTTCCGGATTTTGTTTGCCCAAGAAATCTGCTTTTCTGAGCCTTGTAATTCCGGCAGTCCATACTTTTCAGCAAATGACTTTTCTTCGCCCTGTTTTTCTGCTTTGTAACAATCAGGGCACAGACCATATTCTTCAAAATACTTAATTTTCCGTTCGCGTTCTCCTGCTTTACCGAATACTTCGATAGTTCCTTCATGGCCACAGCTGTATGTAATATTTACCTTCATTTTTACCGCTCCTTTCGACTTCTCCCGGGACTTCCTTGTCCCTCTTTCTGATCATATTGTACTGCATGCAGTACAATATGTCAAGTCTAATTTTAGATCTTTTCAGTTTTTTCTTTTAAGTTTTCTGCTCTTGTCAATCAAAATAAACAAAAAGGCTTGTCATACCGGTTTGGTAGACAAGCCTTTTTGCTTGATCGGGTACTAACGTGCTAATCAATTTTACAATTTCAACCCTCGCGGTCAGAATATCTCTGCCGTGACTTGACTATAGTATACCACATCTCGCAAAATTTGCAACAAAAAATAGCCCCCAGCCACGCTCGTGGCCGAGGGCTTCTTTCACCATTGCTTGATGGTGTAAGAGACGGAAGCGGCGTCAATGCCTTTCCCGGATCTCGTGTATACCATGCCTTCCCATCGTCCGGCCTGGTAGCCTGCACCGAGATAGGTCTTGCCGTCTGCTGACAACAGTCCGGCTTTGATTTTGTGGTTGTTGCGGAGATTAATCTTGTAGACATCGACCGTTTGTTTGTCTGTGTTCGGCGTGACGACGGTCCGGTCGGTCGTCCAGCGCGGGGATCGGTAGTCGGGCATCTCCCTCTTTGATGGCCTTCGCTGTTTCCGTGGCCGCGGCGTCTACCGTCGGCGCCTCGACGGTGTAAGTGACAACTGGCCGCACGTCGCCGTCGTGGATCCGCTCAATTTGCCGCGTAATCTCTCGAGATGTGCCGGTATCAACGCCTAACGCCTTCTTCATTTTCTCGGAATTGGTCGAATCCTCATATTTCACTGTCAGCGGCTCTGTGACGCGTCTTTCTTCTTTGTGCATGTAAACTGTCACGGCGATAATGAAAAACGCGACAGCCAGGCACACAGAAAGCCAGAATTTCCAGTTGTCATGCAGAAAAATCTTGATGCGCTCATTCATTGTACATCACGTCCGTATCTACCGGACATGTACCGCCGACATCACCGTTGAACGAGTTTTGCCAGATTTTGACAGTCCGTTCGGGATGCTCGTCTTTCCAATACGGCTCGCTGTCAGGCTCGGACAACCAGATTTTTACATAGTCGGCAAACTGCGTCAAATCAATGCGGTTTGTCAGCCAATCATAATTGCCATAGATGCCGATATCGATGCCGGCCTGATTACACGTCAAGACAAATTCAAATACCGACGCCGTCAATGTAACCGGGTCCACTCCGTCCAGGACCTGACCACGCTCCGCTTCGACATCCAGCCAGACGCCAACGTCGTCCGTGACGCCAGGCGATACCAACGAACGATACAGCGAAATGAATGCGTTCGCCTCGGCCCTTGCGTCATCCGGATTTGTCGCGCCAAAGAAATGATATACGCCGACCGACAGACCGGCCTCGATGGCGTCGTTAATATGACTTTGGAAATAATCGTCTTCATAAATCGTGCCATCGTGGCGGCCCTGGCTCATTTTAATGACACAAAATTCATAGCCATCTTGCACGGCTGCATCAAAATCAAACTCCGGCTGGCAGTAAGAAATATCAAATCCTTGTTTCATTTTTTCTCATCCTTTCCTTCTTCGAATTCGTCTGGGACGCCATCATCGTCATCATCGATTAAGGCTTTACCGAAAAATCCAACGGCTGCGATGAATGACACGGACGTCAATGTCTGAATAAAAATAGTCATCGCCTGCAAATTGCCCCGGCCGGTTTGGACCCATTCGTAAATCCATGCGCCGATAAATAAAACGATGCATAATAGAACATGCACCAAAAACCAATAAATCATGATTTTCGGTGCATGTGCAATCTGCATTTTTCTGGTCCGACTCAATGCTGTAATTAAAATTTGCTTTAGTTTTTCCATACTATCCTCAATGTGTAGACCCGGGGTCGATTGGGGACTTGATGTACTCAGCAGCAATGTGATCGATGAACCCGTTTTTCCCTTTCAGTGTTTTATAGCATTCAATCATGTTTTGCACGCTGCTATACTCTTCATCGCTGACGGCATTGCCAGACACGACGTGATACCGATGCCCCAGAATGATTCGGTCTCGTAACAAACATTTTACGCCCTTTTCTTTATTTCTTTGATTACCCACATAATGAGGGCCAATGTAATGGACGGTACGATATACGAAATGATGGCATTTACTAATGTGCCCATTTGTCCTCCTAATTGTATGCTGCGTCCATGTCTTGCAGGATTTTTACAACTGCATCGTGATATTTGGCCGGCACTTTATCGAGTGTGACACGGCACATGATCACCTGGAGTGCCCAAAACTTAGCCATTACTTACCACCTCACTTGTCATCTCCGCAATAGCGTTTTCTAATACGGCCACGCGCTCTTCTAATGCCGGTTCCGGAAAATCGGCCGTCAAGAAGAGCTGGTCGAAATTAGCTTCTACGTCCTCTTTTGATAATTCTGTTTGGATGTTCTTTTCATCTGCTGTCCACACGGTCTGAGTTTCTTCGCCGCCCTGGTTAAATGTAGACCGCTCTGCCTGTGTAATATTCTTTCTAAGGTATACGTTGGCGGTACCATCTGGCAGCGGCTGATACAAAATTTTTTCTGGCTCCGTATCATAGTAGACTTTCATTTCTCTTTCTCCTTTCATGGTTACTTATAATTTGTTGTGCCTGTTCAAATGCCGATTTTAGTTTCATCTCCTTTCGCAGTTTCCGGCAATCTGAGTATTTAAAATAGCCTTTGTAGGATGCCAGGCGTTTCGCCTGGTTATAAACTAATGGTGCCCGCTGTTGGCGCAATAGCATGCGTCTGGCATGGATGAAGTTCTTCGACCGGATCGTAATTTTCCCGTTATGGCGGATGACAAAACCCATCATATCAATAGGCTCATTTGCCAGCTTTTTGATATGCCAGTTTGGCTTTATCTGTAAGTGCAGCGCCGCTTCGGCATATCGTGATAGCGTTTCCGCTGCCCACTTGAGCTTTCTTCGGTTACTACCCATAAGCAACATATCGTCCATAAACATGACCATGTGATTTACGCCATCGAGACAGATGCCTTTACGGTACAAAAACGATAGCATGAACTGCGCTGCCCACTGGCTGGGGAAGGCTCCAATCAAGAACCCCGTGCAGCCGTCTGCCCTTGCATACGATGCTAATAGGTTTTGCCATAGATAAAGGATATCATCATTGCCGCAATCGTGAGCAAACAGCTCCATAAACAGTGCTCTATCAATGGATTGATAGCAATGACGGACGTCTAGTTTGACAAAATACTTGCATTTTAGCGTGTAACGCCGCTTATGGCTACGGGCATACTTTGCGGCGCGAATATCCGCTAATACATACTTTTGAATCATCTTCACGCCATAGATCTGCCCACGCTTCTTGATTGACGAACACTGCTGTAAGACATATCGTCTTTTCCATATTTCGGCACATGAACGTACCGCAATGTAGTCAAATACTTGCTGTAAGGCGCACTCGCGGCCGATGAGCCGGCGCTTTTCTGACGTGCTGTCATAACGTTCGCGCGTGCATGGCACAAAATTAGGAATGCTGTGCTCTTTTATTGCTCCGGCGGTGTATCTTGCCAGTTTGTCCGTCGCATCGTCTAAATCAGCGGCACCTATTTTTCGTAGCAACCGGGCGAATTTATAACGCCGATGGTGCCGTTTCAAACATTCATGGATAAAGGGATTGATGGTTTCTTTATCGGTAATGTCTATATTTTTACAACTTTTCTTCATTGGATTTTTCTTTCTGAATAATAACGGACGTTCAAATTTTACTAGCCCGTGGCATTAGATTATTGATTTTTGCCGCAGCATGGAATGCATGACGCTGTTTTCGATTAGTATTCAGATAGGCGCGACGCGTTGTTCCACCACCTGTTACCCAGGTCCCTGTTCAGGTTCAGGTAGGACAGGCCATAGGGGGCAACGTCCCTGTTCAGTTTGCCAAAACAAATCATCATGCATCCCTTTGTGGTGGGCTATGCCCCCCACGCCCCCCTATTACCATTCGGAGAAAGGCGCGACGCGAAGCCCCACCACCCGTCACCCAGGACCCCGTTCAGGATCAGGCAGGACAGGCCACAGGGGGCAACGCCCCCGTACAGCGAGCCAAAACAAAGAAATTCGCGCGTTTGGCCATCGACGTCATGGTTGAGCGCCACTTGGTCGCATGTATACGTTGACGATGACCCATCTACTTGTGTCGGGAAATACATGCCATTTTTGTACTCGTTGTATTTAATGTAGGGCAAACTATCGCTGCCCGTCGGCTGCTGAATAGAGCTGCCTTCGATATAGTCGCTGGTTATGTCGGTAGCCTGTTTAGATGCCGTATTTACGGTATAACACGTATAATAGTAAGTGCCGTCCGTATCTTCCCACAGCTTGTTGATTGCGTCTGATAAGACTTCACACTGGCCGTTGGCAAATTCGATGCCCTGTAATTTAATCGGATGTTTTCCGTCTGTACAGTTAAGCGAGCCCGTGTTGCCTAATACGTCATCTGTACTACCCGATGTCCAAGGGACCGTAAAAATGATGGTCGGTACTACTGCGCTATCGGTGGTGTTTTCTGCCACGGTGTCAAATGGCGTTTTAGCGTCTACGTAAATAGCGGCGTATTCCGTCGTGCCGATTGTAACGTCTTCGATGTCCAAAATTTTGTAGCGATTCGTCGTGTTGTCCTGGCACGTTTGCCGCTTATCATCATCGCTTGCAAATTTTTGTGTGATAATAATGACATTGGACCCTACGACATACGAACTTTTTGCACTGGCGTCTACGATAATACGGTTAACGCCGGTTTCTGATACTTTAGCCGTATGACTCTGGTGGTAGTTATAGCAACCGTTTAAGATTCCGTCTAATGTTAGCGACCCGAACAAAATGTGACACATCAAAATCAGGAATGACCGGTCGCACGAACATGTACCGCTGTAATCCGTGCCATTGGCTTTGGCCATGTCGTGAGAATTATTATGGCTTACATTGCCTTTCGGTATTTGGCCACTGCAACATGTCATCTTGCCGTTATGGACGCCGGCAATGTAGGCTGCATGGATAACCCATGGCCGGACTGTTTTGTCGGGCCTAACGGCTTCGGGGAGTGGTTCAATGTGCGACTTTGTCTGTAACCATGTCGCGCTGTACCCCTCACCATAATACTGACTCGATTCGGCCAGCGTAGTGTACCAGTGGTACCCGGTCATTTGCACTACGCCGACGAGCTTATCCGGGTTGTCAATCTCAAAATCAGGCGAAATCCCCTCAATGGCAGTAATGACTGGCTGGCTGTTATCCATGGTCCAATTGACTTTCGTGACGGCAAAAAGCGGGTTGCCCGCGAAATCGTCCTGCCCGGCCACGGTATCCGTAGACGGTACTAAGGTCATCCCCTTTAAATCGCCCATTTTTTCACCCGTTGTATTGGACGACACGTTGATATGGTAAAAGCGCGTCCATCCGTTCCACGGTTTACGTGTGATGGTATACCAGCGGTCAACCAGCGCCGTCAGCGTCGCACTGTCCGCTGTTTCTGCACCGTTTTGGATAAACCATGCTTTTTGCACAGCTTTATACTTTTCTTTTGTTCCATCCAACAGCGTTACGATGTAGTTATCCAGACTGCCACTATCTTTCCATGCCGCTTGAGCCATTTTGTCAAGCGAATCGGCCATGATTTGCATATACTCTGTCTGCTTTTTCTGTTCGGACAAGACAGGCACTCTTTGTGAGTCAGTCAGTGTTATTGTTGCCATTATTCAGTCACCTCTACAAATATTTTTTCGCATAAATAGCCTTCACTATCTAAATAATAGACAGGACGATTAATTTCATCCAGATGGGCCGACGCCGATGCCGCTGACGTTTTCGCCTCCATAGCCCACGATTTAGCAGATTGCGTGTACCCTGTCGAGCTATCCGTATCTGCAATACCGTCCGGGCTGTCTTTGTCTTCAGCCCAGGACTTTGCAGACGTTGCGCTGGCGCTGGCATTAGAAGCCGAGGTACTTGCGGAGGAAGCAGAAGTTTGGGCATTGGTTTCCGAAGCCTTGGCAGCGGCACTGGATTTTTCAGCCTGTTCAGCATATTCTTTGCCTTGATTAATTGCGGTATACGTAGCAGTAGCAGGATCGTAGTAATAGACTTCGCCGGAGTCTCCAGTAATATATGTAACAGATACGTCACCTGGGTTCGGCAAATCCTTTGCGCTATCTACGTACACGCGATCGCCGAGAAGCGCATCATGCAGCGCTTCCAAATTGTTATTGATGTAGTCAAGCACACCGGTATTGTCTATCGTAACCAGCGGTGATGTTCTTCCGTATGTACCCGCTTGTATGATGTTATTATTCTCATCCCGGATTTCCGGGACCTGATAAGCTTGTTTCTTCATCATTTCGCCCCCGTTTCCGTAGTGGAGGCCGTGGATGCGGCCTGCGTGTCTGCGTCAGTGGTATCATTGGTTGTCGTCGCATCGGCTGCGGTGGCTGCATCAGATTTAACCGTATCGGCCGACGTATTCGTCTTTGCCATGGTTGTAGTGCCACCTGCCGTGACGGAGCCGGTAACGGGGTCCACGGTCGTCGGGGCGGTAGCGGTTTTCTTGATAATAGTCATGACGACGGCATCACCATAGTCGAAATCCGTATCAGTATCGGCATTTAAGTTAATCATGTTTCCGACGTCATCGATAAGCGTGTACGTCGTACGGGATGCAGCCCCCTGCGGATATGTGACCTTACCGTTTACTTTAAATTCTTTTTTCATATTGATTTCCTCCTATAAATTTGATACGTCAACTCGACTAAAAGCAGGCGAAAAATTGCCCTTAAATGCCAGCGAATCGAAAAGCATAGTTACGGCCACCCCGCTGTCTGATTGTGAGCTTTGGTTCCCGTTACCAAGGGTGTACCCCCCAATAGGTTGATTTTATCTTTAAATACTTTCGCCATTTATTCCTCCTTTAGTTCGTATATAGATTCAAAAGCCTCTTTAGGCATTGTGCTTTCTGTATATTCACCGTTCGTTTTATAGCGGAATACATAGTCACCAGAATCATTTTGATATGCCTCTACCTCAAATGGTTTTTGAACATACTTTTTATATTCCATAATTACCTCCTACGATACAGAATAGGGAACCGTATTCGGGTCAATAGCAATAAACCCTGCTGTCCCATGGCAAACAGTAACATCTGAGTCTAAATTAGTACGGTATGACGTCAGTTTCCCATACGAAACGCTATAACACTCTCCGTAAAAGGAAAATGTAACCGTTACAGTTGAAACGTTTGAAACGGCCATGTCAAATGTAAAGCCAGCGGTAGCTCTATAGAATCCATTGTTGTCTACTAATATAAAATCCGTCCCATTTCCCCCATCAAGGTAATTAGTATGTCCTTGCCTTTCTCCCGTATTCGTTGAAATAGTAATAGATACTTTATCGGCAGCATCCCACCCAATGGTATCATTGTAGCTACTATAATAGTGGACACGACAAGCCGCAACTTCCCCAGTAATCCAAATATGAGTGGCTGTGGTTGGTATATTGATATTATAGCTATAATTCTCTGTATGATAGGAGGCAGGAGCATTTTTGTAAACGGGGATATCTCCGGCATCCTTTGCCCCAGTACAAGTCCATGAAAGGGGGGAGGATGCGCCACTGCCAGCTTTTAAAATTGACTTACAAACTGCCGTAAACCCCTCTTTCGACACGTTAATAGCTTCTACATCTTGATACATATTGACATTAGTATACCCAACGGCCGAAGTTTGTAGCCTTATAGGGAATAAAAAAACGGCCGGGGTAACATCCCACGAATTGGCAAACTTGACAGTTTGACCATCATTCACGGTTCCTGTGCAAAATCTCCCAATACCCGCAAACGCATGACCATTGCTGTCAATAAAGGACATGCCCCTTTGACCAAATTGGACAGAGCCACCGATTGCTTCTTTGACTGTCATACCATTTTCGTCTAAGGTTACAGCTCCCCCGACAATCTTTAAGGCACCAGCCATATTGATTTCATTGGCCGCTAATTTGTCTGCCGTAACGGCGCCCGAGGTTAATTTGTCGGCGGTGATAGCTCCTGCTCTGATAGATTCAGCGGTAACAGCTCCAGACGCTATCCGGTCGGTAGTGATAGCCCCGGCTTCGATTTTATCTGTAGTCACAGAGTTGGAGGCTAATTCGTTAGCGGTAACACTATTCGCGGAGAGTTTAGCTGTACTGATAGCTCCGTCTGCAATCTTAGTGCCTACGACTTGAGAATCTCCTATGTAAGAGGAGACGATAATCCCGTTGTCGAATACGGTATCCCCGGTAATGTGTATCTTGCTACCGTTTATCGAAATACCTTCTTCAGACAGGTTGATTTGCTGGATAAGTTCGCCTGTTTTTACTCTCATAGCAATATCGTTCTGGTTCTGAACAATAGCTGTGTAGTTACTATCTACCTTGGTTTTCGTATCTGATAAATCTTCTTTAGTAGCAGAAAGGTCTGTGACTACCGAAGAAATGCTATTTGCATTTTGCGTGATTTGAGAAACGAAAGAAGCATTCTTAGCGTCCTGAGCTTTCTTATTATCAATTACGGTCGCCTGAATGGTATCTGCGTCCTGCTTGATCTGGCTGATTTGGGTATCCACCGACGAGTTGACCTCGTCCTGAGCTGTTTTGTTGCTCTGTACTGTCGACGACAAGCTGGTAGCGTCCTGCTTAATCTGGCTGATTTGGGTATCCACCGACGAGTTGACCTCGTCCTGGGACGCTTTCACGGTCGCGAAAGTCGAGGACAGCTCCGTTTCGGATTTGTTCAAATCGCTGATAGACTTATAGACACTGCTTCCCGGGTCCAGATTCAAGTTATTGACGATGCCGTTCACTTCGCTGTCGAGCGATGTGATGCGCGGAATCGCCATGTTGGCGTTATTGACAGCCGTCTTGATGTCCTGGTCGACGTTTTTCAGTGCTACGGCGTTATCGGCTAAAAACTGCTGGTCGACCTTGTCCGTGACGTAGACGTGGAGCGTGATGCTCTTTTCGCCTTCGCCGAAGAGGTCATAGTAGACGGCGGCCACATCGTAAATCCCGGCCGTCTTCACGGCATGGTTAATAGTCGTGTTCTTGGTCTTTTCCAGCTGGTCGTTGATGTAGTAATCGACGCCCAGACACCCGGCGGGGATGGCCCCAACCTGAAGACGCAAGTTGCCGATGCCGGCCTGCGCGTCGATAGTCGGCGCGGCTGGCATATTTTTGTTGTACTGGAGCACGGCCGGGCGGCTGTACTTGTGGTCCATACTGCACGCAAAGACACAGACCGTGCCCGCACGGCTCTTGAGAGGAATTGTCGTGCTGAGCCGGTTCGTGCGGGCCAGGAGGCCTGCATCGTCGGCGCCGGCATTCGTATCGGTACGGATTTCGTAGTATTTGATGTCGCAGTTCGTAACAGAGTCCCAGCTGATATGCGAGGCCTCATCGAAGATCAGGCTGACGTTGTCAGGCGTATTCGGTATGAGCTTCTTCGGCTCGACATAGATTTCCGTGTAAGGCGCACTGTCGGCGTCGGTGTACAAGCCCAATTCGTCGGCCGTGCATACAGCGATTTTGTAGTATTCGCCAGCTATCGCAGGCGAGATGGTCAGCTGGTTCGTCCCGGTCCCGGCAAAGGTCCAGTCGGAAGAATACCCCGTCTTCTCAGCGGCCACACCGTCTTTAAGGACCGCGTTCTGAGCCTGCGTACCCGTACGCTTGTAGTAGACCTGCCCAGTCAGCTTATCCGGCTTCCAGTTTATCGTAATAGAGTAGTGAGGCGTCCCATCGGACAGGAACGCATACTTTTCGATAGCGGTCAGGTCCGTCGGCGTCACAGCAGGCTCTACGTGGCCGGTACACTGCACGGTCGCGGCCACGGGCTTCGACTCGATGCCGTCAAGGACGGAGCATACCTTTACGTGATACGTGAGCGGCGGCGTGACGTTCTCGATAGTCGCGCAGGTGCCGAACACGGTGTTGACGCGGGTCCAGTTCTCGCCATCCCAGGAGTAGTAGACGTGGAAGTCATCGTACTTCGCGTTCTTCGGCACGTCCCAGGACGCATAAATGCGGCTGGTCTTGACGCCGGCGTAATTCTTATAGACCTGTTCGACGAGGGCCAAGTTCGTCGGCACCATCAGTTGAGGCGGCGTTGCGTAATCGATTTTCGGGTATTTCGAGTAGTCGAGATCGAAGACGGCGTCGTCGTACTCGACGGCTGTGATGCTGACCTTCTGCTCGCCGTCGCGCTCGATCTTTGTGATGCGGAATGGCTTCGCCGCTTTATCCTTAAGCCCCAACACGTAGTTGTCGAGAGCAGCAGGGACAGCCCCATCGTCAAAAGCTGCAGTGACGGTAATCGTATCGGTCGTCGTGTCCGCCGTAAAAGCCGTCACTTCACGGCTGATCAGCGCATCATTCGTCGACAGCTGGAACATGATGGTGTACGCCCCTCCCTCGGTAAAGGTGACGGTCTTGTCGAGCTTGACCGTGGTACCGGACACCGACACGATGCGGCCGCCGGCCACGCCGATACGCGGCACCTGGGAGTTGACGCCGATGAGGTCGCCGTACTCGCAGACAAAGGCGTTGACGTCGGCCGAGAACTGGATGGCCTGTAGCTGTCGTTCATTGGTGGCCAGGGCGTAGACAGCTTCGCGGTACGCCTGTGTCCGGCTGGAGACACCGAACAAAGACAGTTGCGCTGTATTATCCTGGCCATTCGCTTCGGCCGAGGCATAGGCGTCGGAGCGGATGAAGAATTCCGTATTTTTGAAGTCGTTCTGCGTGTCGTTGTACGTGACCTGCAAGCTGTGGGCCCGGTCCTCGGTCGCGGAGAACTCGCCCTTGACCGACGAGATGAGCGTCCGGCCTTCGCCGAAGACCTGGTGGATGACACCGGGCTTGTCGACGACGACACCGAGCTGGAGACCGTGGCGCACCAATGTTGCATGAGCAACGGCCAGGGCCTTGTTCGCGGCTTCGTACCGGCGCAGGGACGTGTCATAGTAGGCATCAAAACGAAAGCGGGGCGCCGTCGAGCCAGCGGCGTTCTTCACATCCTCGTCGGCGTAGTCCGCTGCAGCCTGCCACTGGTCCCAGTATTGCGTAAAGCGTTCCTTCGGGCAGCCATCGACATGATACTCTTCGGTCTGCGTGTTGACGTTAAAGAGCTTCCGGCAGTGGTGCAGGATGTCGTACGCGGCCCACACCGGGTTGCGCAGGTCCACTTGTTCGTAAGCCTGCGTTTCCGGGTTCCAGACGTAGCCGATAGTGCGGCGCTGGCGCCAGTTGATGTCCGGTACACCGCCGTTGAGCTGGTTCGTGGCCTTGATGCGCAGGGCCACGAGTACCTTGTTCGGGCGACTGTAGGCGCTGTCGTCAGCGAAAGAAGACAAGGTATTCCACTGCATAAAAGAGCAGTCCCGGGACGTATGAGGCAGACTGAGGGATGTGACCCGCACATCGTAGCGGGCCGGCTCCAGGCCTTTGATAGCGTATGAACGCCGTATGCCGCTGTTCGTCGCCTTCGTGATGTAGTAGTCGCATTTCTGAACGTAGATCTGTACCCCATCCAAGCTGAATCCATCACGGAAGCTGAACACGCGTTCGCGAGTAAATGCGATGTAGCCGTTATCATAGCGGTCACCCTTGTTCAACGCTGGCAGGTCGAAGACTTCAGAGCGCTTATTGCTCCGGATGACCCACTTCCAGGTAGTCTCGGTACGATAGTGATTGCGCACTTTCACACGCGTCGTAGTGTCCTGCCGGCCAATGGTCCACACTTCATTGCGGTCCGCTTTTGCGCCGACTGTTACATTGCTGATGAGGCTGGACGAGGAATGCGCTTCGTACATATTACCTCCGTGCCAGTCCGGCGTCCCGGTCTTCCGATACTCGATGCGGAACCGCGCAGTGCAGCCTTCATAGTTCCCGTCATCGTTCATATGATAGAGCCCGGACGGCCAGGACACGGTCACATCGATGCGGTTGCAGTTCTCCATGTCCGTCGAGCGTACGACAGGCTTATTCTCAGCCAGGGTCATGTCGACGGACTGGTCGGCGACGGTGCTGCCGAAAAACGGTATCGGGGACTGGTTGTTCGTCCCTTTGCGCGTTTCAATCTGCACGTCGCTAAAGTTCTCGATGGGCGTGTGGCCGATACGGATATCGTCGATGCTTTCGACCGGCCCGTAGCCACCACAGTACAAGACGTTCAGGTACTGATTGTTCTTGTCCTGGTCATCACTGTTCGTCGTCTCGACGTGATACATGAGGAGCTGCGGCGCCGGGATACACTCACCAAACGTTTCTCCGATGACGCCGCCTTCCTGGGTCTGCACGTTCGGCAGTTCCCAGCCATAAGTCGGTGAGCTCTGGTCGTCAACGCCGCGGGATGCCGCCTGGTTGAGGTGGAAAATGCTGTTGATGATTTTCCCGCCAAGGATCATGACAGCGCCGGATGCCAGCGCACGCAAAGCCAGGGACGACCAGCCGACAAACATGGCCGGCGCTGCGATCATGAGTCCGACCATAAGGACGGTGCCCAAAATCTTTTTGAAGCCACCACCCGCTACGTGCGGCAGGATGAGGAGCTGCATGCCGTCCTTGACGTAGAAGGTCTTCGGGTCGCGGACCCACATGCCACCGACGTAGGCGTCCTTATCGCGCATATCGGCATAGTCTGCCAGCGTCATGCCGGCGATATAGTCTTTAGTCTGGACCTCCGTCTTTGGATGGTCGTCAAATATGTTTTTTACTAAAATGATGTCAATCATGTCTTATCTCCCACCCAATCATAAAAGCCCACAATCCGTGGCAACCAGCGCCGTATCCGGTCGACGACGACCGATGTGTGGTACGCATGGATAAACTCCCCATAGCCGATATAGACGCCGCAATGGTTCGCCCAGCCCTCATCGGCTAGGCGGATGACGACAAGGCAGCCTTCTTCCGGCTGGTCCAGACGGCGCCACGGCGAATGGTCGCGCTGCCAGACGAATTTCTGGCCAATGAGCTTGGCGTCCCGGGGGTCGAATAGATTATCCGGCAACCGGATGCCGCGGCGGCGGTACAGCTCCATCGCCAGCCCCCAGCAGTCCAGGCCCTTTTGCGGGTCCCGGCCGTAATCGACATATGGGATACCGATAAGGTCATCATACTTAAGCATAGTTGCCCACCATCCCCTGTTCACCGCCGAACCGCGACGGGATGCGGCACTCAGCGCGCGTGTTGTTGCAGGCGCTGGCCGAACCCGAATACCCGCAGCGGATGTCCTTGAAACGGAACGGGCAATAGTTACTCATGTAACAGTGCAGCGGGAACTTAAAATTGAGCTCCGGCGAACAACCGAGCTTGAAGGTGATCCACGACTCATCGTAGCTGACGGAATTGACCGAGAACTCGATAGTCATCAGGGCCTCCGTGCGGGTCAGCAGGTTTTCATGTACCAGGTACATCGTGACTTTGGCGTCGGCCAGCCCGTTGTACTGCTGGAGATACGACTGGATAAGGCCGCCGCAGTTGCTGACCGTGAGGTCGACCGTCGGGATGGTCTGGCCATCTGTCGTCATCTGCGAGAAATTGAACGGAAATCGAACGAATGTTTTTCCGTTCCATTCTACATCTTCCGTATTCCGGGCTAGATAAATCGGCTCGGTTAATTTGGCGTGCTCGATTTTAAGCAGCACCAGGAAAGGTGCATCGGATGCCAGTTTATTCTTTTCTAGGATTGCGGCCGCTTCCCAAACAAGCATGGCTTATACCTCCTCAAATTGCGCGGTCACGGTCCAGCCGACAGGCTGGTAATACTGGAAACTGAGGTCCACCGCGAACCGCACGGCATGCGTTTCTTTCAATGAGTAATCAGTAAACGTAAACATATCGAACGTACCGACGCTCCGGAAGAAATCCCGGAAGACCTTCATCTGCTCATCGGTCAAGCAGGTCCAGGTATAGGACATCGTTTCTTTCACCCTCGTATTCCGCGGCCGGGTCTGTTTGTACCCGCCGTCGGTCTCCGTCGTGACCGTGCTGGCCGCCAGCGTGATCAAGTCGGTGTCACCGGAGTTCGAGGCCAATGTGGACATCGGCGCCGGTAGCTTATCGGCCGGGAAAACT
>ERZ791846.649-NODE-649-length-15919-cov-3.48638_pt1 | contig 15919 bp, 7 predicted proteins | sample MGYA00510289_ERZ791846 | MGnify/ENA primary metagenome ERZ791846 (study PRJEB30046, sample SAMN00715274) | human gut metagenome | study: EMG produced TPA metagenomics assembly of the A metagenome-wide association study of gut microbiota in type 2... | reverse complement strand
ACAATGAAAATTTAATAAAGGAGGTGCTCCTGTGGGAAGTGTGATTATCGCTGTTGTGATCACTCTACTGGTTACCGCGGTCGTTGTATATTTCGTCACAACTGCTTACTATAAAAAAGTAACAGAGGCTAAGATCGGAAATGCAGATGAAAAAGCGCGTGAGATTATTGATGAAGCGGTAAAAACGGCAGAAACCAAGAAGCGTGAAGCAATGCTTGAAGCGAAGGAAGAATCCATCCGTGTCAAGAATGACTTAGACAAGGAGGTAAAAGAGCGGAGAGCGGAGATCGGACGCAGTGAACGACGCATTGTTCAGAAGGAAGAAAATCTGGACAAAAAGTTAGAAGCGATCGAAAAACGCGAGGCGGGATTTGCAGCCAAGGAAGAAGAGATCAACAGACAGAAAGCGCAGGTCGCAAAGCTCAATGAAGAGCGTGTGAAAGAACTGGAAAGGATCTCCGGTTTAACCTCCGAACAGGCAAAGGATTATCTCTTAAAGACTGTTGAAGAAGACGTTAAAATTGATACTGCAAAATTGATCAAAGAAATGGAACACAAGGCAAAGGAAGAAGCTGATAAGAAGGCAAAAGAGTATGTGGTGACTGCAATTCAGAAGTGTGCTGCGGATCATGTTGCCGAAACGACGATTTCTGTTGTACAGCTTCCGAATGACGAAATGAAAGGAAGAATCATCGGACGTGAAGGACGTAATATCCGTACGTTAGAAACGTTAACCGGTGTGGATCTGATCATTGATGATACGCCGGAGGCAGTGATTTTATCCGGTTTTGATCCGATTCGTCGTGAAGTTGCCAGAATTGCTTTGGAAAAACTGATTGTGGATGGTCGTATCCATCCAGCAAGAATCGAGGAAATGGTTGAGAAGGCTCAGAAAGAAGTCGAGACAATGATTCGTGAGGAAGGTGAGGCAGCAACCTTAGAGGTTGGTGTTCACGGAATCCATCCGGAGCTTGTGCGTCTTTTAGGCCGGATGAAATTCCGGACGAGCTACGGACAAAATGCTCTCAAACATTCCATTGAAGTAGCACAGCTTTCCGGATTACTGGCTGCTGAAATCGGTGTAGATGTAAGAACTGCAAAACGTGCAGGATTGTTACATGATATTGGTAAATCTGTCGATCATGATATGGAAGGTTCCCATATTCAGATCGGTGTGGATTTATGTAGAAAATACAAAGAGTCACCAATTATTATCAATGCGGTAGAAGCGCATCATGGTGATGTAGAACCGGAGTCATTAATTGCATGTATCATTCAGGCTGCAGATACAATTAGTGCAGCAAGACCAGGTGCCAGAAGAGAGACACTGGAAACATATTCAAACAGATTGAAACAGTTAGAAGATATTTCTAACGGATTTAAGGGTGTAGAAAAATCCTTCGCTATTCAGGCGGGCAGGGAGATTCGAATCATGGTTGTTCCGGAGCAGATCAGCGATGCCGATATGGTATTGCTTGCGCGTGATATTTCCAAACAGATCGAAGCTGAATTGGAATATCCGGGACAGATTAAGGTAAATGTTGCTTTCAAACATAATGATACAGATTACGCGAAATAAGAATCTGTAAAAAGATGTATAATTAAGGAAAGTATTGAAAATACAAAGGTTTCTGTACTTTCCTTTTTTAATATATTTACTATACTGTCCTATAAAATACTACTTTGTAGGCATTAATTGGTGTCAAATTGGTGCAGAATATTTTAAAATTGGTGCAAAAGATCAAACCTAATTATTTGTATATATCTGATGTTAAAACTGTTTTTTTTATATGAGATATATACAAATTAAAATAAAGAATTTATTTATGTAAAGGAACTCCTAAAATGAAATGTTTTCTTGATAAAGATATAAACAAATGTCCATATTTTCTATCGGCAGAAGAGGAGTGCATATCAAAATCAAAATGTAGTTTTCAAGAAAAAATTGATCCTAAAATTGATTGCGGATATATTCGTAAGGAACGTTGGTATGAAAAATATTATAAAAATCGTAAAAAATAGGGAACTACATTAATTTGTAGTTCCCTATTTCCTCTCTTTTTCCCTGTTTTCTGGAATAGAATTAAAAGAGCCGGCTACACAACACATGGTCATGTAATCGGCTCTTAGGCTCTTATTTTTTTCAATTCTGCAATATCCTGCTGCATTGATTTGATCTGATTTTTCGTCTCTATGTTTTCTTTTTCTACTGCATCAACACGTTTCCACAACTCCTGAATCACATATGTGTTCAATGCGATAAATTCTTCATACCTTAATGAATAAATATACTCTGGATTGCCATTTTCATCTAAGATAGGTTCGTTGACTTCTTCGCCATCAACCAATTTACTGTCAATTTTTTGATCTTTGCAGAATCCAGCAAAATCGAGATCTGTTAAGCCACATTCTGACATTGCCTGCTCTACATCCTGTGCTATAAAACCGATATGTGTTCTGCCAGATGTACCATCTTTAAATAAAAATGATACTGGCTGTAATTTCATAAAAAACTGTAAATGCTTATCTGTAAGTGATTTAATATCATCTTTATAATTTTTATCAGAAGTTGATATCGAACTTGATGTAACGTATAATTGTGAAAATCTATAATTTCCAGAACCAAGGCTAATAGCTCCGTTCATTCCAACACCATTAGATTCATATGTTCTAACATGGTTATCATTTGTTATAGTCATTGCTCTATTTGTTACTCTATTTCTTATTCCCTGAACCAGGATATATGTCGGATTATAGACATACATATTAGTTCCATCGCTACCACCCCATATCCAGGCTGGGGTTTCATTTTTACCACTCCAATTCCAGTTTTTATTACAGGATGCAGACGTTGATAACTTGGAATTTAATAAATCTGTCACACTTCCGACATTTCTTATTGTTATAGAATTGCATGTAATGTTTCCACTCCTGCAATCTATTCCGACAGTCATTCCTTGACCAGAACAACCGTCTACAAATCCAACTCCGTACCATGATTTGATGATTAGATTTGCAACGTCAGCCCCATTTCCATCTCCGTTACCATTAAAAATTCCTGTATTGCTTGTTGTCTGAACACCGAGAACCATTCCATTGGAATCTGAAGCCGTACTACCTGGTAACTTATGTTGTCCAATAATAGTGCCAGTCATTGTTCCACCCGATAATGGTAAGTAGTTACCCTTTGCTAAACTGCTGCTTAATAAATTTATTTCCCTCTGGAAAAGATTTAAACTTGGAACAGCACATTGATTTGTACCAGTCACTTCTTCTTTTTCATCATATACCATAACATGTCCAAGCGGATGAGTGTTGCCAATGCTTGTTATTGCCTCTATTTTTTTGTGCGCTGTTAAATCAGCTGATGTGGCAGCACCGATGTTTTCCGGTGTGAGGTTAACATTTCCTGTTCTGTAATTTTTCTCAGCGTCTCCTTTGATCCCAGTTAAAGAACTTCCATTAGACCATTTTTGAACCAATTCCGAAGTAATACCATCTAAAACAGATTTATTAGAATGTGTGTGTTTTTTGTTATTTGCGTCATTCCATTTAGTTCTTTCATCTGATGTAATGTGAATAGTGTCATTTCCTGTATGAGTATCTAATTCATTTTGATTTGCTTTTGTTCCTATAGATTTATCTAATGCTTCTACAACAGATTTGTTTTTTTCGATGGCATCTGCAACTTCTTTCAATGTATCCATTGTTTCGGGAGCACCATTGATTAAATCTGCTATTTTTTGATCTGTGTATTTATTTGAATTGGCATAAGCACCATCAATTGCTTTCTGTTGTGCTGTGGAAACAGGTTTATCAACATCAGAAGTATTATCAACGTTCCCTAATTGAATCTGACTTTTTGTTGTTTTATGTGGGTTATCGAAATTATTAATGTGTCCAAGTAATGAAGAGATGGCTTTTTGAATTTTTCCAAACGCAATAGACAATTTTTCTCCACTAGAGATATTTTCAAATTCCTCAGCTTCTTCATATGTTGGTGTCTGATCGTTTGTTATAACATTTGGCACATTGCCGAGTCCAACTTGTTCTTTATTTACTTTATGTGGATTCATAAAATCAATCAAATGTCGAATCATTTTTTGAATAATATTAGATTCGATGACAGATTCTATTTCTTCATCATTTATTACTGATTTTTTAACAATAATATTAAACTTTCTTGTAGATATAGTTTCTTTTGGAGTTATGAACTGTAATTCTGCTTCACAAATACCTGGTACACATGTTGCTTGTTCTGACAATATAATGGATATTGTACCATCATCATTCCTAAACAAATGATCAACATCATCTTCATCTATATATACATATGTATTGTCTGGTTTTGAAATTTTTAAAAGTATTCTTACTTCTGAAGGAATACTATATGGTTTCCCATTGTCAGACAAAGTAATAAGTATATTTCTTGAATCTGCATCATCTTGACTACAATACACATTCTGCACTCTTGATATTGTCAAGTCCAATGTGATTTTTTGATTAAAAACTAAACTCATTTATTGTATACATCTCCTTCCTAAATTCCAACTTTCCGAATAGGAGAGTAGGTTATTTTTATTTTGCAATCTAAATTAGGCGTAAAGGTGTTACACCGTTCTTCATAAGTATTAATAATTCGTGGGAAGAAATAGTTGAAGTCATTTGCTAAATTATGAGACGAGAGAGAAGAAGTAATAAGTTGATTTTTCCCATCAATTGTTATTACTTCACCAGATTTGCAATTTCTTAGTATAAAAGATTTTGTATCCATAGAATTTGTCAACTTAAAAATTCCATTAGATAAAATAGTAATTTCCATATCTGGTCTAAGAGAATTGTTCAAATCTGTAGTCTCATCTGAGTTATCCCACAAATTAAAAGAAGTACCTGCCGAGCATTCATACTCAGTAGATACTTCATCCATAAAAGCAAATGGTGCATCCGTATATAATGTTAGTTCTAAGCCTAATATTTGGTCATTTAAGACGATTTGTTTTGAACTGAATGTTCCGTTCCAATATACGTGTTCATAGCCTTCCTTGTCTAATTTAAAGCGTTTGTACCCATCTTTACGACACAACCATCGTTGTATAGCTGAAACTTCCTCGAATGAAAGTCTCATTTCTTCTTGATTTTTTAATCGACATGGATTCTTACAAATCTGAAAAGTAGCTGATAAAGCTGTATCGTAAGTGGAAGAATATAAATTAAAGCGATTGCTGCCGATGGGCTTTATCTGATTAAAAGTAACATCTGCTCCAGAAGAGACGGTTTCTATACCGCCTCCACTATCAAAAGAACAGAGCATCATACCATAATCAGATAACATTTCACCAGCATATTCAAAGTCTGTACATCCTTTCATGTTTTATTCCTCTGTAATTAAATTGAAACTCATTAAGACTGCAAGCATCTGAGGCGAGATAGTAATATTTGACAATGACTTCATTGACACAGGTTTTATTTCATCAATATCAACTTCTTCTAAAAACAAAGCGTTCATTTTTTTATTGAATTCTTTTTTATTTGTAATTTCTTTTACCGAACCATCATCATTCGTAACTATTTCGCCGTTTTCTTTTAATGCATATTCGGATATTAATTTGTTTCTTTTTTCATCTAATACTTGTTTTGGTACAGATAAAATTTTTATATTATTAACAATCGTAACAGCAGTATTCAAACTCATTTCTTTCGTTGCAAGAAATGAAAGTACTTCGCTTATATTTAATATGTCAATTCCTTTTAATTTCATTTCGTATTTCCTCCGTTATTTTGTCAAATTATTTACTTTTGTCTCTAAATCACTCACTCGTTCTGATAGACTATTAATATGACTGACCGCAGACGCAAACTCAGAAGTAGAAGCAGCACCAATAGCAGACAAACTCCATGTAACATTAGCACTACCATCAAATGTTTTACTTGCATCGCCAATTTTAATTGTTCGTGCAGTTTTTAATTTTGTTGCTGTTGAAGAGTTACCTTGTATTGTTCCAGAACAAGCTATGTTCCCTTCTGTAGAAATTCCATCTCCATTAATAATTGTCTTTTTCAACGATCCATTCATAGGGTTGATAATTAATCCTGATTGCGTTAGACTGCTTATATAAACATCTCCACCATCACAATAAAATCCTCTTCCGTAATTTTTTTCAGAATACCAAGTCCCAATCATTTTAGGGTAAAATGTACCATGTATAAGATTTGATCCAATTATTTCAGTATAATCACTTGTTTGTTCAGACCATCCAAGTCCCTTCATGTAAATAGCAGAAGAAATATATGGAGAAGTCATATATACATTACCATTATTTTTCGCTTTGAACCCCTTTGAAGTTATATCTCCATTTACAGACATTCCGTTAGTAGGATCATATGTTAAAGCCCCATCCCCAAAACTTAAAGAAGCTTTAGAAATAACAGATCCATCAGAATTCACGACAAAATTATCATTATTGTTTCCACCAATCCCAATACTTCCACTACGAAGAGTTGCTCCTGTAATTGTTGATTTGGAGATTACTGATCCGTCTTCATTTACAACAAAATTACCATCGCCTATGTTTATCTTTCCACCATCAAAGCTACAACCATTAATATTCCCAGTTAAATTCAAATTTCCATTATCATCTACATAAAAAATATCTGTATCGGATTTAGAAATTTTCAATAATTTTGTTACACTATTTGGATTGACAGTAAATGTGTTTATTCCATTTGTAATTCTTAAGCCATCAATATTAAATGTCATGGAATTATTCGTATTATAAATTCCGAGATTTTCTCCGATAAGTAATTTACCGACAATAGTGTCACCTATAACTCCCATAGTCGTTACTTCATTGCCAGTTTCAGGATTAACATAAATATACTTACCAATAGCAGCTTTTACAGTCTGCCATCCATCATCTGTGATATATAGACCGCTATTAATCCATCGAGACTGGCATAAATCATAAGTCTCTGTTAAATCATCATAGGCTCTACACAAAATACCACTAGAATCATATACAACATTTTGATTGTCAGCGTTATTCACGATTTTCGTTACAGTTGCATTCATTCCTTTTTGTACCCAATCCTGAACATATTTTGATGCACCTGTATTATTTTTTATTTTTTGAGTCGTGTATGAAAATGAAGAAGCAATAGCTTGTGCCGAATCAATGACACTTTTAACATCAGATGAACCAGACCATGTTCTCTCAACAGTCGAAAATTCAACTTCAATCTTTGAAATATCAGAATAGAAAATCTTATAAGATAATAATCTCAAATAATATATTTTTTCATCCACACATACATGAATCCAATTTCCTGTTTCAAATTTATTTACGATAGGTTGAAATTCTTTTAACGCAAGAAGATTATTAATAGTAGAAGAAACAGTATATTGTACATGACTTGCTTTATATAATTCTTTTTTTGCAGTATCAATAAGTTCTGTTGCACGAGTTACTAATTCGCCATTATCCAATCCATCAGAAATATAATTATCATTTTGATATGTATCTTCCATACGAAAAGCACAGAATGTAATCCACATATCTTTACCAAGATAAGATTCTAAATTCAATTCATCCTGTAATGAGTTTTGGATGTTATATACAGTGCCAGATTTATTATCATAGTTATATAATCTATGGACAGCATCAATTTGTAACTGTCTTTTATTCATTTCTGATTCAAGCCACCCAACTCGATTACTATACCAAGTCTGATATTTATTCTTTAATTCTTCCTGTTCAGATTCAAGAATAATACCTAAAACATTACCAAAAGAATCCTTTAGACTACTCAAATAGTCGAAACTGTAATAAGCCAATTCAGATTTAAAATCAGCATCAGATGTTTCTAAGTCTTTTAAGTCTTTATAATTCGTATCAAGCTTATTTAAACATCTTTGGATATTCTGTTTGAGATATGTTTCCATATCATTATTTACAATAATAGATATCTCATTTCCTGTGAGAGTAATTGTATTATCCTCAATGCTTGTGAGTTTAAATTTACCTTTCCAAGCATAATTTGTTTTGTCATATGAAGCATCTACAATTTCCACTTTATACAATGCAGTATTAATTAATGCTTTACAAGAACCAAGCACAGTATTTGATACAACACTTGTTGCAACCATTGATAAATCTGATTTAACTGCAACAGGCGATAAATTAGAAGATGTCAATAAATTCATTGTCTCTTGGATTGTCAAATTATCCATTTCTATTGTTTTACCCATAGAAGTCTGCAAAATTAATCCAATATCAATGCAGTCAAAACATAGCGAAGCAATATTTTTATATCCAACAATAGGAGATAAGATAGTATTATATCTATCAACTTTATTGCCGTCATCATCTATTTTTGGATAATGTTCATTTACATATTTGACAATCTGATTATATTGGTTAACTTCATTCGAAGAAAAGTTAAATGCTCTGCTATTTATACATTCTTGATAGTTTGCATTATATACTTTGATTTTCTCGACTAAATCTTCTGGCATATTCTCATACATTTCATCAGAAAATTCTACAATATAATTTGTACCGCTTGGATTTGCAATAGCAACAGCAGAAGTCATTAAATCATCGCCGCCAGTAATGTAAAAACAGTTCTTTAAACTATCTTCACTACTTTCAATAGAAGCAGAAGTAGATAAATTTTCCTTTGACACATAAATAGATGTGTCTTCTCCATAAGCACCATTATAGTTTGTGTTTCCACATTCAGGACACTTGTCATGAAAATCTCCACGATAACCACAATCATGACATGTATTACATAAATCATATACATTTACAGTTCGTGTATTGGAATCAAACTTGAATAAGCACTGATAGTCGTCCGATATTTCACCAGTTAATTCATCATAAATATTACTGTCACTGATAGAGTATTGAAACCACGATCTCAGATCCTTTAACGATGTATCTACATGTCCAATTTTATAATTAGATGCCTTGTCCAAAATGCGGTGTAGAAGAGAAGCGTTGTAGAGCTTCTTATACATTGTACTTCCTTCTGAATATGCAGATAAGTCACGATAGAAGATAGTAGGATAATCAGCATCGTAATCATCTCTTGCAATATCGTCTTCTGTATTAATCTGAATATTTCTAAGTTTTACATTTTGTAATTCACTAACTGGAAGATAAGTACATGTGACCGATTTTTGCGTTGTATTTTCTTCTGTAGTATTTGCACTAATTGAAAAATGCTCTTTGTATTCAGGAATATACACCAAATTGTAATTATTAATTTTATCCCATATTTGATCATCAGTTTTATATACATTAAATGATAATTCGGGTGCATTCATAGTATCTTTATACTCAATATCTGTAACATCTTTGAGTTTTCCGTATTTTGAGAAATCTCTTCGTTCCAATACAATAGTGATTTCATCTACACCAAAATTCTCATTAAAAACTATTTTTGGCATTTGTTTATTCTCCTCCTTCTTAAATTTTTGTAATAAAAAAGACACCTTAGTTGGTGTCTTTTTTTGTTAAATATTCTTTTGACTTTTCTTCTAATAATTTATAATCACAACATATATTATACAATCCTTTATCTTTATTTTTCTCATTTAACCTATAATAATAGATAATTCTCGAATCTGTTCTGATTTCTTTTTCTCTGCTTTTGATTATACGATATTCTGATTGAAGTAAATATTTATAATTTTGATCCGTTATTGAATTGAAATCCATCTTATGAATTACTTCGTCAATAACGGGTATCATATTATTAATTCGTAAAACAGCCATATTACCTATTTTCTTTAAACTCTTTGATTCATACATATTATCATATGTTTTAGGTTTGTATGAAGAAAGAGGTATAAAATATTTACAATCACGATTATGCATCATGATACCGATATATTTTCTTAAATATTTTCTATCTCCATCTTTAGTAGATAATATCTTACTATCAAATTGTCTTAAATAATCAATATAATTATCATCAATTTCATAAAAAGAAATCATTACTTCTCCTTTGTGTATAAAAATAGGAGAGATATATTTCAATCTCTCCGTTTTATCATTCTCATTTGCGGCTGAGATACACCAAGTTTTAACATTCGCATTAAGTAGCGAAACACTCAAGTTTGTTAATTCTCGCTTAATGGTTGAGATACACCAACAATCGAAATCATTTGATTTCTTACTTATATTATACACAATTATAGAAAAAATAGGAGTAGAAAATATTATAAAAATCAATGAAATATTTGTGCATATTTACCATGAAAATCCCACATAGGCTGTGACACCTATATGGGATAGAGTGGTTACTTATATAACCTCGCATTACCTACACCATTTTTACCAAGTTGCTTGGCAGAAACTGCTTCAGTAATACATTGTGTTGTCTTTCCGTTCCTGAGAATTTCTTCTCGTAATTGTCTACCAAAGGTTTCAACATCATTTACACCGTTCATTACGATATCTCCAACCTCAACAATCGTAGAAGTGCCAGCAGATTTTGTTATTTCAGGTAAATTCGGCATATAGTTGATACCAGAGGTCAATAAAGAAGGATTCATCTGTGCCATTTTCCAAAGATTCTCAGTCATCTCATTTGTGAACACTTTATCGCCAGGATTGAGTTCTGTTAAAAGTGCGCCGTCAGCAGCACGATAAATCAGTTCTCGTTTATTTTCTTGCGTCCATGCTAATTGACTCTTGTCTATGTGTTCAGAACCTTTTTTATAGCCATTAAATTTCATCCTATTAAGAATAGCAGTTTTTTGTTTCGATGTAACCGTGTCATCTGTTTTTACGCCTAGTATGCCACCTAACTTCTTGTACATTTTATTAGTAGGAGTTCTACCATAATTCTTTACAATATACTTCCATAAGTCAGCATGTTCTTTGTTCTCTTTATCAGTTAATTTCTTACTGCGAGATTTACCAGAATTAATGGCATCTTTAACTGCTTTCTTTTCAGTTTTTAACTTATCATCAATAGAAGTTGTATTTTTCTTTTTTGACTCCAAGGAATTATCAAGAGTTATAGTACCAACTGCTGTTGGTCGTAAAAGTCCAGTTTTATGAGATGAATTGATAGTATTCCGATCATTAGTAACAGTATTATTTACATAATCCTTTGCGCCTTGTCCTCCGTCACCGCCATTGGTAGTACTGGAATCAATCTGATCTTTTGTAGTATTTGTCAGACTAGAATCTAAGGATTTCAGTGTTGCAATAATACCATCATTGCCACCAAGAAGTTCTTTGATACTATCGAGAATTGTATTTGTATCATTGATTTTTTCATCAATGAATTCCTGATAATCACTCATCAGATCGTCAAGCATATCCTCAGTATCAGATATGAATTTCTCATACTGTGTATCTTTTAAATCTGATTTGGCATTCTCTAATTCGACTTTTAACTTCTGAATTTGTGCACGAGACTCTTCGGTGTCGTTATTACTATAAGGAATAAGCTGTTTTTGTAAAGAAGCAATCTGTTTTGTCTTTTCGGCAATTTCTTTCTGATATTTATAGGCGTCTAACTCGCTATCTTTTAATTTCTTGTATTTTTCTATCAGTTTACTCAGCGCATCTGTTTGTGCTTCATAACCCTGTTTTACAAGATCATTAATAGACTCTAACTCATCCTCAGCAGATTTCTTCGCCTCTCTATGAGCATCCTGTAAATCTCTCAGACGTTGAATAACATTTTCATCAGATGCAGACAATTCACCTTTCTCAATCTGTTTCATAATTTTATCATATTCAGACTGATATGCTTCTGCCTGTGCAATGTAACTGTCATAGTTCGTCTTATGAAGACCAATAGCAGCAATACCATATTCAGTGAAGTTCCCTGTATCTTTATCAGTCATATCTTTATGACTCAAAAGATCAATGTAGTAATCAGCTTCACTGTTGACACGTTTTACAGTTTCAAGAGATTTATCAAAAGTATCCCATTTTAATTGACGAAGGGCATTCTGGTATTGTTTAATTGATCGAATGGATTCATCTATGGCATTTGTTACATCATTGATTTTAGCGACCATATCATACCATTCATCACTGCCTTTTTTGATAGAACCATTTACAACAGACTCTTCTAAATTTCTCCGAAGTTCTTCACGCTCTTTAATGAGTTTTTTATATTCTCCATTTTCAGCAGAGATAAGTGACTTATAATCAGATACATTTGCCTGTCCACCAAATTCCTCTACGAGAGAAATTCTATTATTTATTTCTGTCTTTTTCTGCTCATTGCTAGAAATTTTATTATCATACTTGGACGCAATATTATCAAACTTTTCTTTTGCAAGAGTAGCCTTATCTTGTTTTGCTGTTTCTTTGTATAAATCAACAGTAACTTTGTCGGCTTCTTTCGCATCTAAATAAGCGTTATACTGAATACATGCATCATATAGTTTTCCACCATCATTCAGTTTTGCGGCTTTGTTTAACAAAGATTGGGAAATACGTTTCCCAGCTTTAGCAGCTTTCTTGATAGAAGCAAGAATCTTCTTATTCTTTTTCGTAGACTTGATTTTGCTGATATTTTTCTGTGCTGATTTGATATTCTTATTATCAGTTTTAACCGCAGTATTATATGCACTCTGACGATTGTTAATATTAGAAATCTTTCTGTCAATCAGTTTATTCTTAGAAGAAGTAGAAGTAGCATTGTCGAGTTTAGCATCATACAGTTCGTCTTTAGAATCATATTTCTCAACTTTGGAATCAGCAGTTGTCTTTGCAAGACTCGCTCTCTGTTCCGCTAAATCAGCAAGTTCCTGTCTGATAGTCTCTCTACTTAAAGCAGCCGTTTCTTGTGCTGTGTCGTTGGCAACTAAAGCAGCATTGTAATTAGCACATGCTTTTGATAATGTAGAGTATCCGTCACCAGAAATTTTAGAAATTAAAGAAGCTGGAATTTGCTTCTTCGCCTTGGTATAATTCTGTACTTTTTTATAGTAGTCATTTACCGCAGTTCTTGCTTTCACATTGGGACCCGAAGCGTCAACGTTGTAAACAGATATATTATTATCCTTTTTCGTTGCAGTTTTTAAATCCTTAACCGACTGATTCAAATTACTTTGTGTCGTTTTAGCCGCAGACTGTGCACTATTATCTTTCTTTCTAGTAAGCTTCAACTGACTACCAATAATTTTACTCTTAGCTTTATCACTCGTAGCATTCTCAAGTTTTGCATCAAGTAAATCATTCTTTGCAGAAATCTTATCTAAAGCTTTTTCATACTTGTCGATCGGAAGATTAGCCATTTCAGATGCTAAATCAGCAAGAGACTGTGTGAGATCTTGAATACTGGAAGTATTCTCAATCATCTGGTCGTTATATTTTTGCCATGCTTCGTCACCATAAGTAGTAGTCCACATGAGATCGTATATTTCTTTATTCTGTCTTTCAAGGGCATCAATTTCCTGTTCATACTGATCCTGCTGATATTTCAAATCAGATTTGGAAGCAGATAAACCGAATGTTTCCTTTAAGGAAACTAATGCTTTTCTACGATCAATCAGTTTATTAATCGAATCTATTTCTTTTTCATGGGAGTCAATTAATTTTTCTGCATAATTAACAGAAGCTTGCAGACGTTCTTCTTCAAGACTCTCAATAGTGTCGTAACAGCTATTTAACTTATCTGAATATGTCTGATATTCGGATATCTGAGTTTTGAGATTTTCGTCTGTAATACTGTCAATAGAAAATGCACCTGACTGAATCTTTGCGATCCACTCATAGGATAAACCAATCTGATTTAACTTCTCTTGATATACCTGTGCGGCGGTTGTATTGTCCTGGATCTCGGATTCTATCTGAGAAATATAAGCATGGTATCTTTCTCTTGTCTGATTCATACCAAACGCTTTGTCGAAAGATTTGCTAAGCTTTTCTGTTTCCTTAGAAGCCAATTTTAATTTCGTTTCAATCCAGTCGATGTCTTGTGCGGTTTCTTTTGCATCTTTAGCAGAGTCCTTCGCTGCTTTATTGGCTTTATCTATTGCAGATTTAGTAGATGCACCACCAGAATAGTTAACTTGTGGTTTATACGCATTTGTTGCTTTGTTCACAGCATTTTGTAAAATCTGATCAGCCGCAGTAGTAGCATATTCTTTATAACCATCTGTATATTTTCCACTTGTATCCATTGCGATAGCTTTTAAGCGAGCAAACTGTTGTAGTGCAGTTCCTGCGACTCCAAGTTGCGAACATAAAGCTGTAAGATTTGCAATATCCGCAGAAGTGGTGATTGTAATACTTGCTGCACGTATTTTTTCTGCTATGTAACTTGCTAGAGAAGCTTTTGTCACATCTGACATATCTGCTTCCTGTGCAAATGCAACGAGTTCTTCCAATGTAGCATTTTTTAAGTCTCTGCCTGTCTGTGCAGCATACTCCTTGCTTGCGGCTAATTGATAATCAACAATTTCAGATGCATTAGCGACACCCATTTGCTCAAGCATAGCTACTGTAGCTGTTTTTGTCTCTTCTGTTACATTTTTTAGTGCATCAGAATTATAAATATATGCCGATGCAAGATTATCAAATGCTGATTGACAAGCCGACAAATCAGACGGAGAATTGCTTACTGTTTTGATAAAATTATTATATGCATTTGCATATTCTTCTGTAGTATTTTTTAATGACCCGAATTGTTCTTTGAAGTCGTCATTATTTAGAATAGATGACCAATCAAAATCCTCTTTGTTGTAAACATCAGCATAGATTTTATCTAATTGATCTAAACCTTCGGAGAGGGCTTGAACTTGTGAGATTGCTTCGGTAAAAGAAATCGGTGTTTCTTCTGATGCTGCATTTTTCGTTTCTTCGATTTTCTGTTTTAATTCGTCCCAAGATAGAAGAGTACCTTCTGGGATTTCAAGTTTACTTGCAACTTGTAAATCATCTAAAGACAATTCTCCGACTTTATCATCGAACTCATCTTTTAGAAAACCTTGTACTTTAGTTTTTAATGGTTCTACATCATCATAATCATCAAAACCAAGTCTAATTTTTAACTCAACAGGATCTTCATTTAGAACTTTTGCGATAGTATTTATATATCCATCTAACTTACTTTTTACTTCATCTACAGACATAGAAGAAAAATCTTCCGTAAACAAATCAACTAAAGATTTATTTAAATCTGGATTATCTCTAATCTTAGATGCTATATTTGCAACATAAGCACCAACATCTTCTTTTGTTTTAAATCCATTTGCAATATCTTCTGTAATACTATTTACAATTAAAGAAGCTGCTGTTTGCGACTGCTCATTAAGTTTAGAATAATCTTCATTAGTCATTAAATATGCATTCGCAAGCGTATCAACATTTTTTAATTGGGAATCAATTTCTGCTTTATATGTCTGTATAGTTGCTTGTGCTGTACTTTTTACCTTTGCTAAATCATCACTTGTAAGTTCTCCCCATTTTGGAGCATGTGACAATTCTTCAAAGCCAGATGATTTTAAAGCGTCTTGAATTTTATCACTATTCCAAATGTTTTTATACTGTTCATATAATTCGTTATAAGTGTCTCTGAATTCATCTGGTGTTAATGTACCAGTTAATCTAGTAATAATATCTATTGCATCTTTTGCACCACCTTCTCCGTTAATATAAGAAGAAGTCTTTGATAAAGATGATTCTTTACCATTTATTTGATTTTTATAATTAGAAATAATGTCATTACCATCAGAATCTTCACCAGATACAATTAGTAAATTATAAGCTTCTGTTTGAGCCTCTTTATAAGCATCTCTAAGTTTTTCAACATTTCCCTTTAAAGATAGAATAGCATTACCTTCATCTGTATATCCTGTGATAAGAGTAGGAAACATATCTGCAATTTGATTAACTATATCGTTATATTCAGAATATTCGTCAGAAGATCGGAAGAGCAC
>ERZ791846.633-NODE-633-length-16217-cov-5.79891_pt1 | contig 16217 bp, 9 predicted proteins | sample MGYA00510289_ERZ791846 | MGnify/ENA primary metagenome ERZ791846 (study PRJEB30046, sample SAMN00715274) | human gut metagenome | study: EMG produced TPA metagenomics assembly of the A metagenome-wide association study of gut microbiota in type 2... | reverse complement strand
GAGAAAGAGAACAAAAACCTATGAAAAAGATCAGTGTATTGATTCCCTGTTATAATGAAGTGGAAAATGCAGGCCCTATCAGCAAGGCAGTTACCGATATTATAGAGAAGGAACTGCCCCAGTATGACTATGAGCTTGTATTTATTGATAATGATTCCACTGACGGCACCCGTGATGTGATCCGGGAGCTTTGCAGGCAGAACCCGAAGATAAAGGCTATTTTTAATGCCAGAAACTTCGGTCAGTTTAATTCCCCCTACTATGGCATGCTTCAGGTGACAGGTGACTGTGTGATTGAAATGGTAGCGGATTTCCAGGACCCGGTAGAGATGATACCAAAGTATGTCCATGAATGGGAAAAGGGCTATAAGATCGTTATCGGTATTAAGACCAGCAGCAAGGAAAATAAGGTTATGTACTGGCTGCGCACCTGCTATTATAAGGTCATTAAAAAGATGTCAGAGGTAGAGCAGATCGAGCATTTCACAGGCTCTGGCCTTTATGACAGAGAATTTATTGAGATCCTGCGTAAATTAGATGATCCAACGCCATTTTTACGTGGTATTGTGGCAGAGCTTGGCTACAAGCGCAAGGAGATCCCTTATGAGCAGCCAAAACGCCGCGCAGGCAAGACCCACAACAACTTCTACCGTCTTTATGATGCGGCTATGTTAAGTGTTACTTCTTATACAAAAGAGGGACTTCGTCTGGCCACTATTTTCGGCGGTATCTGCGCAGCAGGAAGTATGATCATTGCACTGGTTTATCTGGTAATGAAGCTGATCTGGTGGGACCGTTTCCCGGCAGGTATGGCGCCAATGCTCATTGGAATGCTGTTTTTAGGCTCTGTCCAGTTATTTTTCATTGGATTTTTGGGTGAGTATATTATGAGTATCAACCAGCGTGTGATGAAACGTCCTCTGGTCATTGAAGAAGAAAGACTGAATTTTGACCAGAAAAGGGAAAATGCCAATAAGGACGTAAATGCAAAGAACGTAGATACAAAGGACGTAGATACAAAGGACGTAGATACAAAGGACGGTAAGGAAAATGAAGTATAAGGTAGATGTGGTCCGTATCCGTGAAAATTCGATCACATTAAACGGCTGGGCACTGGGAAAGTCACCGGAGAGCAAGGTCACTTTCCGGGTAGAAGATGAACATCACCAGCCGGTGAAATGCAAAATGGTCTCTACCAGAAGAGATGATGTAAGCCAGATTTATTTTAAGAAAGTGATCGACCGGGAATTTGGTTTTGATATCCAGTTTCCTTATGAGCGGGGAAAAAGTTACTGGCTGCTGATCCGCTGTGACGGCAGACAGGCAAAGATCAAATATAATGAAGAACTGATCACAAAGAGAGCAAGTGTGGCCCACAAGCGCATGGAAAAGATCAAGGATCTGATGAACATGGAAACAGTCCACGTTGCCCTTGATTTCTGGAAGGAAAATGGTCTTCGTGCCCTTATTAAAAAGTCCTGTCACAAGATCCAGGGACTGGACAATGATTACGACTACGGTGAGTGGTATGACCTGACAAAGCCTACAGAAGAAGACTTAAAGGCCCAGAGGGAGACTCATTTTGAGTATGAGCCTTTATTTTCTGTGGTGATACCGGTATACAAAACACCGGAACGGTATCTGAAGGAAATGTTAGACTCTATTCTGGACCAGACCTATGGACAGTGGGAGGTCTGCATTGCAGACGGCAGCCCAAGAGGTCAGGATGTGGAAAAGGTCCTGAAAAAATATGCAGAAAAGGATCCACGTATCCATTATGAGATCTTAGGGGGAAACCGTGGCATTGCAGGAAATACCAATGGGGCCCTTTCTATGGCAGCCGGTGATTTTGTGATCCTGGCAGACCATGATGATACCATTCCGCCCCAGGCTTTTTATGAGGTGGCAAAGGCTATTAACAAGCATCCGGACTGTGATGTTCTGTATTCTGATGAAGATAAGCTGGATATGGATGGAAAAGCCTTATTTGATCCCCATTTTAAGCCGGATTTCAACCCGGATCTGCTTACCAGTGTAAATTATATCTGTCATTTATTTGTTGTAAAAAAGGAATTACTGGACCGGGTGGGCGGCTTCAGACAGGAATTTGACGGGGCGCAGGATTATGATTTTATCTTCCGCTGCACAGAACAGGCAAAAGAGATCGTCCATATTCCCCAGGTGCTATATCACTGGCGTTGCCATCAGGGATCAACTGCCAGCAATCCGGAAAGCAAGATGTATGCTTTTGAGGCGGGAGCCAGAGCCATTATGGCTCATTATGAGCGTATGGGAATTGCAGCAGAGAAAGTGGAAAAGGGTGTAGATTATGGTATTTACCATACTACCTTTAAGATCAAGGGGGAACCCTTAGTTTCTATTATTATCCCCAATAAGGATCACAGCAGGGATCTGGATGTGTGCGTCCGCTCTATTTTAGAGAAATCTACCTACCGGAACCTGGAATTTATTATTGTGGAAAATAACAGTACAGAGCCGGAGACCTTTGCTTATTATGAGGAAATGGAAGAAAAGCATCCGGCGTTCCATGTAGTCACCTGGAAAGAGGGCTTTAATTATTCTGCTATCAATAATTTCGGCGCATCTTTTGCAAAGGGCGAATATCTGCTTCTTCTGAATAATGATACAGAGCTGCTGGAGCCTGACAGCATACGGGAAATGCTTGGTTTCTGCCAGAGAGAGGACGTTGGCATTGCAGGTGCAAGGCTGCTGTATGCAGATGATACCATCCAGCATGCAGGTGTTGTTATTGGCTTTGGCGGTATTGCAGGACATACCTTTATCGGTCTTCACAAGGCAGAAAACAGCTATTTCCACAGGGCAATGTGTGCCCAGGATTACAGCGCCGTTACTGCGGCCTGCTTAATGACTAAAAAGTCTGTGTTTGAGGCAGTTGGCGGTTTAAGTACCGAGCTGGCAGTTGCCTTTAATGATATTGATTACTGCATGAAAGTGCGGGCGCTGGGAAAACTGGTAGTGTATGCACCTTATGCAACCCTTTACCATTATGAGTCCAAGTCCAGAGGTCTGGAAGATACACCGGAGAAGGTGGCCAGATTTAACAGGGAGGTGGCTATTTTCATTAAGAAGTGGCCGGATATCATTAAAAATGGTGATCCTTACTACAACCCGAACCTGACCCTTAGAAAGTCCAATTTTGCTCTTCGCGATCTCTTAAAAGAAAAGATCGGAGAGCCATACGACCTGTCTGTTTACGACAAGTTTGCACCTGAGGAGAAAAACAGTGATGAGTAATGCTGCGAAAGTAACGGTGGTTATCCCAAATTATAACGGACTTAAGTTTATGGAGCCATGCTTTAAGGCGTTGGAGATGCAGATCTGCCGGGATTTTGAGATCCTGGTGGTGGATAATGGCTCTGGGGACGGAAGTGTGGAATGGTTAAAGGAACATGAGATCCCAAGTATTTTCCTTGAGACAAACACCGGATTTTCCGGAGCTGTCAATGTGGGGATCAGGGCGTCAAAAACACCTTATGTGATCCTTTTAAATAATGATACAGAGCCGGACTGCCATTATATCGGGGAAATGATAAAGGCCATTGAGCGTTCGCCGAAGATATTTTCTGTCAGCAGCAAGATGATCCAGCTGTATGACCACAGCAAAATGGATGATGCGGGAGATATGTATACTCTTATGGGATGGGCTTTTCAAAGGGGCGTGGGACGTCCGTCCAGCGGCTATAACAGAGTCTTTCGGGTATTTTCTGCCTGTGCTGGGGCTGCTATTTACCGCAGGGAGGTATTTGAGACCATCGGTTATTTTGATGAGATGCATTTTGCATATCTGGAAGATATTGATGTGGGCTATAGGGCCCGTATCTATGGATATGATAATATTTACTGCCCCACAGCGGTCGTTTATCATGTAGGAAGCGGCACCAGCGGTTCCCGCTATAATTCCTTTAAGGTGCGGCTGGCAGCAAGGAATAATGTGTATCTGAATTATAAAAACATGCCCCTTTTCCAGCTGGTATTAAACAGTCTTCCCCTGGGACTTGGAATCCTGGTAAAATATGCTTTTTTCAGGAAGATCGGCTTTGGAAAGGATTACATTGACGGTTTAAAAGAGGGATTTAAAACTGCAAAACAGTGCAGAAAAGTGAAATATGATAAGAAGCATCTGAAAAATTATTTGGCTATTGAGTGGGGGTTATGTACCGGAACCCTGCTGTATATCCGGGAATTTTTGGCGAGACAGGCGGCAAAATTGTGAGTTCAGCCATTACATCTTCTTGTTTCCATCATTCATGAAAACAAGAAGCACAAATTTTATTATAATTTTAAGAGAAAAGCTATGGAATAATGGGAATGTATCATGTATAATGTTTTGAATGAACAGCTATTTTCCCCGACCGGGAAAATGAGCGGACCAGGAATCCAACAAAAGGTGATATACAATGATTAAAGATAACCAGAAAAGCCTGAACCATGTTCAGGTGCTTCTGGATGCAGTGGTGACAGCAGCAGCCTATGTGCTGGCGTGGTTTATTATCGTCAGCGGTAAGGTGGTGCCTTTAAGGGGGGCCACCCTTGAGCCGGGGCCTTATTTTGTGGCTCTTATATTTATTGTTCCTGTTTATCTGATCTTAAACGGCTGCTTTCACCTGTATGTACCCAAACGCATCCAGGGAAGACGGGTCGAATTTGCCAATATCTGTAAGGCAAATGTGATCGGTCTGATGCTTTTTACGCTGATCCTTTTCGGCGGACGAAGCTTTATTGTTCATCTGGGGTATTTCTCGACCAGAATGCTCCTGGTGTTTTTTGCTTTGAATATTCTTCTTCTGGCAGGAGAGAGACTGGCGATCCGTCTGTTTTTACGCTCTCTGCGTACCAATGGCTATAATCAGAAGCATGTGCTTATGATCGGTTACAGCCGTGCGGCAGAAGGTTTTATTGACCGGGTATCCTTAAATCCGGAATGGGGATACCACATCCAGGGGATCCTGGATGACCATAAAGCTCCAGGCTATGTTTATAAGAAGATCCCGGTTTTAGGACCGATCTCCCATCTGGAGACATTTCTTGCTGCCAATACATTAGATGAGATCGTTATTACATTAAGTATCGGTGAGTACGCAAATCTGGAACAGATCGTAGCAGCCTGTGAAAAATCCGGCGTGCATACGAAATTTATTCCGGATTACAATAATATTATCCCTACGATCCCTTATATGGAAGATCTTCAGGGACTTCCTGTGATCAATATCCGCCATGTGCCGCTGACCAATGTATTTAATGCTACGGTAAAGCGTTGTGTGGATATTTTCGGGGCACTCTTTGGAATCACTCTGTTTTCACCCCTTATGCTGATCACAGCAGCACTGATCAAGATCACTTCTCCGGGACCGGTCATTTACAGTCAGGAGCGCATCGGACTGCACAACCGTCCTTTTAAAATGTTTAAATTCCGTTCCATGGAAGTCCAGGATCCAAACAAGGAGAAAAATCAGTGGACTACTCCACATGATCCACGGGTTACTCCGGTTGGACGTTTTATACGAAAGACAAGCATTGATGAGATGCCTCAGTTTTTTAATATCCTCATCGGGGATATGAGTCTGGTAGGCCCAAGACCGGAGCGGCCTCTTTTTGTAGAAAAGTTTAAGGAAGAGATCCCACGTTATATGATCAAGCACCAGGTAAGACCGGGTCTTACAGGATGGGCACAGGTCAATGGTTACAGGGGTGATACTTCTATTACAAAGAGGATCGAACACGATCTGTATTATATTGAAAACTGGAGTCTGGGATTTGATTTTAAGATCATGTTCCTGACTATATTCAAGGGCTTTATTAATAAGAATGCCTACTGATCACTGATACAGCGCATAGCGAAAACCGTTACCATTACAATGAGGAAATGTACATGAATCACGATTTTGACAACGAATTTGAGACGGATGACGAACTGAAAAGAGGACGCAGCCGCAGAAAAGAAGGAAGGAAATACCCGTCTTCCGGACGCACAGGCAGAACTTCAGGGACAGACAGCACAGGAAGAAGCATAGGAAGAGGCAGTACAGGAAGAGGCAGCAGGACAGCTGCCGGGGCCGGAAAGAGCCGTTTAAGGACGATTATCATTTTTATTGTGGCCGAGATCATTGCCCTGGCCCTTATCGGCGCAGGCTGGTATGGAAAGCGTATGATGTCTCTGATGCAGACAGATACAGAGTTTAATAAGGCAGATATGACTAACCCCTATATTTCCATGGAAAAAGAGCAGGCAATGAGGGGCTACTGGACGGTAGCACTGTTTGGCGTGGATAGCCGTGACAGTTCTGTTGGAAAAGGAAATATGTCCGACGTTATCATTATCTGCAATATCAACCAGGAAACCGGCGAGATTAAATTAGTCAGCCTTTTCAGAGATACTTATCTGAACGTGGATGATAAGAACGGCTATAATAAGATCAATCAGGCATATTTCAGAGGCGGTCCAAAGCAGGCAGTAGAGGCCTTAAATAGGAACCTGGATCTGGAGATCGATGATTATGCTACCTTTAACTGGAAGGCAGTGGCAGATGCTATTAATATTTTAGGCGGTGTGGACGTAGAGCTGAGCAAGGCAGAGTTCTACTATATCAATGCCTATATTACAGAGACTGTAAATTCTACCGGTGTTGGTTCTTACCAGTTAAAGAGCGCCGGACCAAACCATTTAGATGGCATCCAGGCAGTTGCCTATGCACGTCTTAGGAAAATGGATACAGACTTTGCAAGAACTGAACGTCAGAGAAAGATCATCCAGTTAAGCTTTGACAAGCTTAAAAAGGCAAATTTCTCAGTTGTTAATAATGTAATGGAAGTTGTATTCCCACAGATCTTAAGCAGTGTCACTCTGGATGATGTGATCCCGGCAGCAAAGAACCTGACCCGTTATCATATTGGAGAGACAGCAGGATTCCCTGAGGCAAGAAGTGATGTGACTATGGGGAAAAAGGGTGACTGTGTTATCCCGCAGACACTGGAGAGCAACGTGATCTCTCTTCATAAGTTCCTCTTTAATGATGAGAATTATACACCAAGTGGTATGGTAAAGAAGATCAGTGCACAGATCGCATCTGACACAGGTCTTTACAAGGAAGGAAAGCCAGTTGGTGATGTTGGAACCGGTGGTGGTTATACTCCAAAGGAAACAGAAGCCAAAACAGATGAAAAGAGTACACAGAAGGATAATTCAGAAAGCAGCTCTTCTTCTGATACGAACAATGAAAGCACCTCAGCTGTGGATGAGAGAATCATTGACGGCGAAACTGATTTTGAGTATGAAACAGATGAAGATGGAAATGTGATCGATCCGCCGGAAGATTATATTCCACAGACCAGCAGACACAGCTCTGAAAGCTCGTTGTATCCAGGTGAGACCAGCCAGGCACATCCGGGAGAGACCACAAAGGCGCCTCATCCGGGAGAATCCAGTGAAGGTTTAAAGCCTACAGTTCCAAGCGGTACTTTGTCACCTTCACCTGCTACAGAAGCGGCAACAACAGAGGCTGCAACCAAAGCAGTTGGTCCTGGAAGCCGTGAGACAACAGCAGTTTCACAGTTCAGCCCTGAAAACAGCATTCAGGAAGAGAATACAGGCGGTCCGGGAGCGATGATCGTACCGGCAGCCTGATGTGAGTGTGAGAATGGATGCTGCAGACCGGCAGTCTGATGTGAGTGTGAGAATAGATGTTATAGACCGGCATATGTCTGGGATGTAAAGGATAAATGAAGAGATTCCGCGAAAGTATGGTCTGCGGGATCTCTTTTTTTACTTCCATATTCTGCACTTGCTGAAATGATAGATTCAGTATAAAATGATGATGTCACCCTCAGGTGACATGTCCGTTAGTTTTTTAAGAAGGGAAGACGAACATACATGAGGAAAAACAGTTTATTGAAAAAGACGGCATGGATCGTTCTTTCGGCAGTCCTTTTTGGAACTGTGGCAGGAACAGTGATGACCGGTGTACAGATCGCATCTTCCGGAATGGTTTCCCAGTTTTTTGCCATTGTTTCATCAGATGAGAAACTGCCTGAACAGGGAGAAGAACTGCTGCCTGAGCCATTTCCAGGTGGAAATATACCGGGGATCCTTCCTGAAGCGCCAGCAGTCCCGGCACCGGCTACAGATGTTTCACAGGTGGTAGAAGAGGCCATGCCTGCGGTAGTGGCAGTTGCCAGTACAGCAGTTTACCAGACGCCGGATTTTGGATTTGGCTGGTTTTTTGGAGGCGGAAGCCAGTCCTATGAAGTGCCAAGCAGCGGCTCCGGTATTATTATTGGGGAAAACGATACAGAGCTTTTGATCGTTACTAACAATCATGTGGTACAGGATACAGTGTCCTTAAAGATCACCTTTGTGGATGATACAGCAGTAGATGCAGTTATAAAGGGAACGGACACAGATACAGATCTGGCAGTTATTTCTGTTCCGTTGGATCAGATCCCACAGGAAACGAAGGAGAAGATAGCAGTTGCAAGGCTGGGAGATTCAGATGGCTTAAAGGTTGGTCAGGGAGTGATTGCCATTGGAAATGCCCTTGGATATGGACAGTCTGTTACAGTAGGCTATGTAAGCGCGCTGAACCGGGAAATAAAGACTTCCGATGGTAATACAAGAGTGCTGCTTCAGACAGACGCAGCTATTAATCCTGGAAACAGCGGAGGTGCTCTCCTGAATATGAAGGGAGAGGTTATTGGTATTAATGCGGCTAAATATTCATCTACAGAGGTAGAAGGCATTGGTTATGCCATTCCTGTTTCCGGTGTTCAGGAGATTTTAGATGAATTGATGAACAGGAAAACACGTTCTGAGGTCGCGGAAGAAAAACGGGGCTATCTGGGAATACAGGGAACTACTGTGGATGAGGATGCAGCAGCTGCTTTTGGTATGCCAAAGGGTGTTTATGTATACAAGATACTGAAAGACGGGGCGGCAGCTGATTCCCAGCTCAGGGAAAAGGATATCATTACTAAATTAGATGGAATGACTGTAAAGAGCATGCAGGAATTGCAGAAGTTCTTAAAAGGCTATGAAGCAGGCGAAACCATAGAATTGCTGGTACAGCGCCAGGAAGATGGCCAGTATAAGGAAATACAGATCCCTGTAACACTGACCGGATTGCCGGGATCTGTGGTAAGTGGCAAGCAGTAAGGAGAAAAATGGTGGAAGATAAGAATTTTGAAGATGAAGACCTGAAGGATATTCAGGATACGGATAAGGCTGTTCAAGGCAGTCAGGATAAAGATAAGGCTGCTCATGGCAGCAGTGATAATGCAGATAATTACGAAAAGATCTGCTATATGTGCCGCAGACCGGAGAGCAAGGCGGGACCGATGATAACTATGCCAGGTGGAATGTGCCTGTGCCATGACTGTATGCAGAAGGCTTTTGATACAGTGACAAAAGGCGGTATGGATTTTTCTAAAATGCCAAACATGCCAAATATGCCAAATATGCCTTATATGGGCATGAATTTCAGTGATCTCACCCAGATGCCGCCGGTAAATGAGATCCCCCAGCGGCAGAAATTAAAAAAGAAGAAGGAGCCGGAAAAGCAGCTGACTATGAAGGATATTCCGGCACCCCATATTATCAAGGGAAAACTGGATGAATATGTGATTGGCCAGGACAAGGCAAAGAAGGTTATGGCTGTGGCTGTTTATAACCATTATAAACGCGCCTTTTTAGGCGGAACGGATCCGGATGGTGTTGTGATCGAAAAGTCTAATATTTTAATGATCGGACCTACAGGAAGCGGAAAAACCTATCTGGTAAAGACTTTGGCAAAGCTTTTAGATGTGCCTCTGGCGATCGCAGATGCTACTTCCCTTACAGAGGCCGGATATATTGGTGATGATATTGAAAGTGTTGTTTCCAAGCTTTTAGCCGCTGCGGGAAATGATGTAAAGCGTGCGGAAAAAGGTATTATCTTTATTGATGAGATCGATAAGATAGCCAAGAAAAAGCAGACCAATACCAGGGATGTAAGCGGCGAATCTGTGCAGCAGGAGCTGTTAAAGCTTCTGGAAGGCAGTACAGTAGAAGTGCCGGTAGGTTCCAACCAGAAGAATGCCATGACACCTATGGCTACTGTAAATACGGATAATATCCTGTTTATCTGTGGCGGTGCGTTCCCTGATATGGAAAATATCATTAAGGAGCGCCTGACCAGGAAGTCTTCCATGGGCTTTGGAGCTGCTTTGAAAGACAGCTATGACAATGATCCGGATATCCTGAGCCATGTGACCAATGAAGATCTGCGCACCTTTGGCATGATACCGGAGTTTTTAGGACGTTTGCCTGTGACTGTTACTTTAAAGGGGCTGGATAAGGATATGATGATCCGTATTTTAAAGGAGCCAAAGAATGCTATCCTGCTCCAGTATGAGAAGCTTCTGGCGCTGGATGAGGTGAAGCTGGTGTTTGAAGATGATGCCCTTTCCTGGATCGCAGAGGAAGCATTAAAGCGTGGGACCGGCGCAAGGGCTTTGAGGGCCATCCTGGAAGAATTTATGCTGGATATTATGTATGAGATACCAAAAGATCCGAATATTGGGTCTGTGGTAGTCACAAGACCTTATCTGGAGAAGAAAGGCGGCCCTCTGATCCAGATGCGTCAGATGTAAACCGATCTTTCTGTTATTCCCGCAACTTGAGAAAGGTCTGCAGCAGGTCCAGAGTACCATACCCAAATTCCCTGTTGGGATAGGAAAGGGATGGATTTCTGGATGCGCCCCGGATGAGGTAGCTTTTAATAGAGGCTTCGCTCATTGTGGGGTAATTTCCCATTACAATGCCCCAGTTTAAAAGATTGGCCACTGCTCCGGCAGTAATAGCAGCGGCAGCGCTGGTACCGGTGCGGTGGGTGAATGTCTGTGTGTTTTTTAGGATACCGGAATGGACTGAGGTATTGGCAGGTCCAAGTACGTCTACTCCCGGTGCTGCCAGATCCGGTTTTACAGAATCCCTGCTGATGTAGCCGCGGCTGGAGTGGATGTAGATACTGTTATTCCTGTGATCATATGCACCTACTGTAATAGGGAGACGGGAGTTTCCAGGTACAGTGATGGTGTTGGATGGATCTGGTTTTAAAAATACTGTTTCATCAGAGATAAAGCCCTGGACCGGCAGCCACATGTGGTAATCTCCTGTGAGAAACTGTGTATTGTATACACGGATCGTCCAGATACCTGCAGAGGGTTTTTCGAAGCGCATGGATACCAGCTGGCTGCCACTTCCGGCTTCGATCAGCTCATAATTTACAGTGACTGTAGTGTTTTCCAGTAAAAATGGGATTCTGGTTTCATTGTTAGCTAAAATAGGGATGCGGTTGATCCGCTCTCCTCCGGGAGAAACAAATCCTACTGTATAAAGTTCTGTGGCAGAGGACCACAGCTCCAGGATAAATCCCCGTTGTGCCTCTTTTTTTCCAACCCTCAGTTCGACATCCTCATAAGAGGTGTCAGCGGAAAGCCTTCCTGCGTAGTGGTGGGCAAGCCCTGTTTCGTTTCCTGCTGCGATCACGGTGGCAATGCCGAAAAATCCCCCGTAATTCTGGGCTACCTGACTTAATGGGGAACTGCCGGTATGACTGCCGTAATTGCTTCCAAGACCAAGAAGTATAACAAGGGGCTGGCGGAAACGGTCTGCAAGGACCCGGAGGTATTTAATACCCATCATAATATCGTTTTCCTGAAAAGCATCTGCTTTTTCGGGGATCAGGTAATAGTCCCGCAGATATTTCTTTGCGGGCTTTAATTTTACTATGGCAAGATCTGACATAGGGGCAGCACCTGTAAAATTTTGCAGGGGAAATGATCTTCCTGCTGCAAGGCCGGCTAAATAGGTGCCGTGGCCATTGGCATCTTTTGACGGCACAAGGGAAAATGGATCATCAGATGCAAGGGCTGAATTAATATCTTCTCTGGTAAATTCCGTTCCATAAGAAGCACCGCCCATGGGATAATAGTCAGGTACACCGGAAGTCGGAACAGAAGTGTCCTCCGGCAGTGTCTGGTCCCAGATCCCAAGGATGCGGGTGGTGCCGTCTTCATTTCTGAAAGCAGGGCTGGTATAGTCAATGCCGGAATCTACGATGCCGACGAGAACGCCTTTGCCCATATTAGAAAGAGCTGGTGTCTGTAAAGCTGCCAGAATACCGGAAGCTTCCATGGCAGAGTCGTCTAAAAGGGTAAAAAGACCGGGGATGCTGTAGTAAGGATAACGTTCCAGGGAGACCGGAAGCGCTTCGTTTAAAGGAGTATAAAAAATGGCATAATCATTGCTCACATAGTCTACACAGGGAAATTGTTCCGGGTCGCGGAGGTTATTTTGCAGGGAGCCGAAGCGATAGATAAAGTCTGCCACTTCTTCAGAAGCAGGATTTAAGGTGCATGAGGGCATGGAAGTGCCTTTCTGTAAAGCTGTGTTGTTGTAAGTATATGGGATAAATGGGGATCATATGTATATTGCGGCTGTACTGCCCCTTGTTTTCATGGAAATGTACTGGATCTTAGGGTTATGAACATTGCCTGTATAACTGGACGTGATAGGGAGATTATAGTAAAATAAAAGCAGGCAGAAAAATACGGAAAATGTGTATCCATAAGTCGATCTTACAAGAAAGGACGGACCAAAATATGTTCTTACCATGGCTTACAGGCGGCATTGCCGCTCTTGACTTATTTATAAAAGACGAAATAGAACGGGAAGGCACTGAAGAATTTCCCAGAGATCTTCCTGGCACGAAAGGTTTTATACGCATTCATAAAAGCTATAATCCAGGTTTTCCCTTTGGCTTTATGAAAGAGCGCCCCCAGCTTGTAAAAGGTATTCCCCTGGCGGTCACATCTGCAGCTGCAGGCGCACTAGCGGCTCTTTTTACAAAAAAGGGCTGTGTGGCCCAGAAGATCGGCCTTTCCATGGTTTTAGGAGGCGCCATCAGCAATCTGTATGACCGCCTGGTAAAAGGTTATGTAGTGGACTATTTTTCTATTGAGTTTAAGTGTCTTAAAAATGTGATATTCAATCTTGGCGATATTTTTGTGTTTCTGGGCAGTCTGGTCTTCCTGGCCGCAGAGCTGTTAGAGGACATGAAAGACTGAATATGATGATGTTGGGGTCAAAAGGTATTTTGACCCCTCTGATACCGAATTGCTACGTGCTTTGCACTCTCGCAATTCTAAAAACATTCGTAATCCGCTCATTTTTCTTCAAAAAATGGCTTCTTACTCATGTTTTTGGCGGGTCCCAAGTTCAAAAATCCTCCTGCAAGCAAGCTTGCATCGGATTTCTGACCTTTTGACCCTGGTATTATACATATCAGAATCATAATAAAATGCCCTTCTGGTGATATATAGCGTATCACTAAAGGGCATTTTATTTATGCCATTGTTTACCTTGCATTTTAAACTCCCTGTGCTATAATGTTCACATGTATTAAAAAACGATTGAAAATGAACATGCAAACAGGAAAAGGAGTCAGAATTTATGGACCGACAGGCATTGGTATGCAGAAATATACTGGAAAAACCAGACATTACACAGCGGGAAATGGCGAAAAACATGGATATTTCCCTGGGAACAGTCAATGGACTGGTAAAGGAATGTCTGGCAGAGGGATATATTGCAGAGGAAGAAAATGGGAAAGAAAAACATCTTATTCTTCTGGAAAAGGGAAAAGAGCTTTTAAAGCCCTATAAAGTAGACGGAGCACTGATCATTGCAGCCGGTTTTGGATCCCGCTTTGTGCCACTTACTTTCGAAACCCCAAAGGGTCTTCTGGAAGTTTTTGGTGAGCGCATGATCGAACGTCAGATCAAACAGCTCCATGAAGTGGGAATCTACGACATTACCATTGTAGTAGGCTATTTAAAAGAAAAATTTGAATACCTTATTGATAAATTTGATGTGAAACTGTTATACAATCCGGAGTATTCCTGTAAAAATACTCTGGCTACTGTATACAGGGCCAGAAAGTTTTTAAAGGGCCGGAATGTATATATTCTTTCATCTGATAACTGGATGCGGGAAAATATGTACCATTCCTATGAATGCGGTGCCTGGTACAGCGCAGCCCACGAAGAAGGGGAGACAAAGGAATGGTGCCTTACCTTCAATAAAAAAGGACGTATCAGCGATGTGAATGTAGGTGGAAAAGATGCATGGTTTATGTATGGTCCCGTGTATCTTTCCAGAGAGTTCTCAGCCAGGTTCCTTCCTGTTTTAGAGGCTTATTACCAGATCCCGGGAACCGAGCAGTTTTACTGGGAACAGCCTTATGTAGATATGTTAAAGGGAGAAGCAAAACACCGTCTGGAAAAAGAGGACAAAGAGCTGTTAAAACAGACAGAAGAAGCATGTGGTGTTCCTGCATCTAAATGGGATCAGATCGAAATGGACATCAACCGTCAGCCGGATGACCAGGTATATGAATTTGAAAACCTGGAAGAGCTGCGCCTGTTTGATACCCATTACCAGAACCACTCTGATAATGAAGCAATGGAGCTGGTGGCAGAAGTGTTCCACGTTCAGGAATCCCAGATCACAGACATTAAATGCTTAAAATCCGGAATGACCAACAAATCATTCCTGTTCCGCACTGGAGATCATCACTGTATCTGCCGTATTCCGGGACTGGGCACAGAACTTCTTATTAACAGAGAGCAGGAAAAAGAAGTTTACGATGCCATCCGTCCTTTAGGTATCACAGAACATGTGCTGTATCTGAATCCGAAAACCGGTTATAAGATCTCTGAATACTATGAAAACACCCGCAATGCCAGCGCTGATAACTGGGATGATATGAAGCTCTGTATGGATATGGTGCGAAAGCTCCATGAAGCAGGCTTAAAAGTAGGCCACAGCTTTGATATCAGAGAACGGATCAGCTTTTACGAGAAGCTTTGTCTGGAACATGGCGGTATTCCTTTTGAGGATTACAGCCAGGTCCGTGAATGGGTAAACCGGCTGCTGGATGCGCTGGATAAAATGCAGCTTCCACAATGTTTGTGCCATATTGATGCAAATGTGGATAACTTCCTGATCTTCCCGGATCACAGTGCAAAACTTCTTGACTGGGAATATGCAGGCATGTGCGATCCGTTAATGGATGTTTCCATGTGCGCTATCTATTCTTATTATGAAGAAGAACAGACCGAAAAATTGCTGGAACTGTACTTACAGCGAAGACCGGATGACAGAGAGCGGTTCATTACCTATGCAGATGCGGCTTTGGGCGGTTTCCTCTGGTGCTTATGGGCTGTATACAAGGCAAGTCTGGGAGAAGAATTTGGAGAGTATACCATTATCATGTACCGGTATGCAAAACGGTATTATAAGAAACTGATGAAGGAACTGCCGCAGTTCTTTTAGGGATCCCAACTGCCAGGTTTCAGAAAATTGTAATAAAAATGTTAATCATGGAAAGTTCATTTGTGATATACTTGATTAAGGACGAAAAAAGCTGACCGAACAGTGAAAACAAATCAGTGGAAAGCAGACCAGCAAAAGCAGAACAGTGAAAAGCGGATCAGTGAAAAACATAGAAAAGAAAAAGAGATCACGATACACAAATAACAGGAGGAGAGACATGGAACGTAAAAAATATTTTGCAGCCCTTGCAGCAGCCGGTATGATCGGTGCTATGGCAGTGGGATCAGCGTTCAATTCATACGCCGCAGATGGCTGGACCAAGTCAAATGACCACTGGACCTACATTTATCAGGGCAAGACATATACAGGCTGGCTGGAAACCAGCGAGGGAAAATATTATATGGACCTTTCCGATGGACATATGACTACCGGATTTAAACAGATTGACGGAAAATGGTATTTCTTCCGTCCAAACGGCATAATGGCACAGAACCGCTGGGCAAATCCGGAATATGGCAAATGGTATTACTTTTTAGATGACGGCACCATGGTTACTGGCTGGTTAAAAATCGGAAACGATTATTATTTTATGCGTGGTGATGGTTCTATGGGAACCGGCTGGCGCCAGATGGAAGGCTCCTGGTACTATTTCCAGAGCAACGGTAAGTGCGTGGTAAATTCCTGGGCACAGATCAAAAATAACTGGTATCTGTTCGGAACAGATGGAAAGATGATGACCGGCTGGGCAAAAGTTGACACAGATTACTATTATCTGAATACAGATGGCCGTATGCTTACTGGCTGGGTT
>ERZ791846.632-NODE-632-length-16233-cov-3.44072_pt1 | contig 16233 bp, 13 predicted proteins | sample MGYA00510289_ERZ791846 | MGnify/ENA primary metagenome ERZ791846 (study PRJEB30046, sample SAMN00715274) | human gut metagenome | study: EMG produced TPA metagenomics assembly of the A metagenome-wide association study of gut microbiota in type 2... | reverse complement strand
CTGTAAACCCTTCTATAATACGTTTTCTGAGTACTTCCCAAGACTCTGCCCAACCAGCCGTATCCACATCAAGGATACCTTGTGCAAGCTCAGGATAAGTTACCTCATGCAAATCCTTACCTTGAAAAGCATCTGTTCTCGGTAGCACACCGTAGAAAAGTTCACCGTCATAGCCACCATCTAAACTACCAAAACACCACTCACGAATACGTTTGTCACGTTTATAAGGAATAGTTTCTAAACCCGTCTCACGTAAAATGATATCCATAGTTTGAATCGTTCGACCTGAATCACTAGAATATGCAGCCTTGAAAGGGATACCTGCTGCTTTCAGACCTACCCCCAATTCACGAATACCTTCTTCACCGAACGGGGTCAAAGGGCTATCAGACCAACCTTGTGCACGACCAATGGTGTTAAACATCGTTTTGCCGTGTCTCGCAATATACAACTTAACCTTACTCATAGCACCCCTTCTTTCCGTCATTTTTTGAATTCATTATAGCACAAATCCCCTCGACTATCTAGCCAACGAGACCATCAGAAAATGCCTTACCAATTGGCAAAGCATTTATCATCCGCTTAGTTTTTAAAGCTGTGAACAGGAGCTGGGATTTGACCACCACGCGCAATGAAATCAGCCGATGAAGCCTTGTTTACTTTCATTACTGGTGCATAACCAAGAAGACCTCCAAGTTCCAACATGTCACCTTCCTTACCATAAGGAATGATACGAACAGCTGTTGTTTTCTGGTTAATGACACCGATAGCTGCTTCGTCAGCAATCATGGCCGCGATTGTTGTATCTGGCGTATCAGCAGGAATAGCAATCATGTCTAGACCAACAGAACAGATAGCTGTCATGGCTTCCAATTTTTCAAGGTTGATATGACCAGATTGAACCGCAGCAATCATACCTTCATCTTCAGAAACTGGAATAAAGGCACCTGACAAACCACCAACTTGGTTACATGCCATAATACCACCTTTTTTAACTTGGTCGTTAAGAAGGGCTAGAGCTGCAGTAGTACCATGCGTACCAACAACTTCAAGACCCATCGCTTCAAGTACACGGGCTACTGAATCACCAACTGCTGGTGTTGGCGCAAGAGACAAATCTACAATACCAAACTCGACACCAAGACGTTCGCTGGCCATTTGACCAACTAACTGACCAACACGTGTGATTTTGAAGGCGGTCTTCTTAACTGTTTCAGCTAGAACATCGAAACTTTCGCCTGGAACTTTCTCAACTGCACGTTGCACAACACCAGGACCTGAAACCCCAACATTGATTACAACATCAGCCTCACCAACACCATGGAAGGCACCCGCCATAAATGGATTATCTTCAACCGCATTAGCAAAGACCACCAATTTACCTGGGCCCATTGGATCTGCCTCAGAAGCCTCTTTGATGATACGTCCCATGTCACGTACTGCTGTCATGTTAATACCAGTCTTTGTTGAACCAATGTTGACAGATGAGCAGACAAAATCAGTCTCTGCAAGCGCACGTGGAATAGAATTAATAAGAATCTCATCACCTTTTTGATAGCCCTTTTGAACGAGTGCAGAGAAACCACCAATAAAGTTAACGCCGATTTCCTTAGCTGCTCGGTCTAATGCCTTCGCAAAAGGTACATAGTCTGTTGCATCTGTTGCCGCACCGATGATTGAGATCGGAGTAACAGACACACGTTTATTAACAATCGGAATACCAAGTTCAGCTGCAATTTCGTCACCAACAGCTACCAAATTCTTAGCCTTAGATACAATCTTGTTATAGACTTTTTCCGCCGCCTTATCGATATCTGAATCGATACAGTCTAGGAGTGAAATCCCCATGGTAATGGTACGAACATCAAAGTTCTGCTCCTCAATCATGGCAATGGTTTCTGTGACCTGTTTAATATCCATTTTAAGCTACTCCTATCTTACAAGTTGTGCATAGCATCAAAAATTGCTGAACTTTGGATGTTGATTTTAACGTTCAATGACTCACCAAAGGCTTCCAATTCAGCACGTAGGTGTGTAAAATCTTGTTTGTCTTCCGATGATACAACCGCCATCATGGTAAAGAATTCATCAAGAACTGTTTGAGAAATATCATCAATATTCAAGCCAAGTTCTGCCACCTTAGTCGCAACACCCGCAACAATACCTGCTTTGTCCTTACCTACAACTGTAATAATCGCTTTCATGAGAAGCCTCCATCATTTTATTTTGTATAATTTTAGCATATTTTGATTAAAAATGCTATTTTTTATGAAATTTGCATCTTTTTTCTCGAAAAAAACGAATATTTCCGAGAAATTTAACCAATATCGTTTATGAAAACATCCTCTCTTGGCCTCAACTACTTGTGGATAAACTTGTTCACAACCTAAATAATTTCCTTCTTTTAAAACCTTGAAAAATCAAGATTCAACACTACCCACAGACTTTTCCACACCTGTGGATAAGTCTGTGGGTAACTTGTCGATAAACAAAAAAATATCGCCAAATTCAGGCGATATCTTAGCTTTATTTCCATTTTAAATTAACATGGGCATTCATTTCTTTATAAGCAGTATCTATACGCTCTTTGGTTTCTTCATCTAGTTTATTTCTATATTTACCACCTTTAATGAAATCCTCTAAAATATAAGTTTGGTAAGTATACAAAGGGTATCCCTCTGGCGAACTTGTTCCTTTAGGCGTACGGTTAACCCAAGTCGGATGTGCTTGAGCAGTCTTAATCGTGGTTTGACCATTCTTTTTCTCAAGGGTGACATCCATTAAGACACCCCTCTCTGTCCACTCTGCACTATCCACACCATCCATGGTCTCTATGCGCTGGTTTGAGATGAAATTACCCATTGAGTAAATAATAAGTTTTTGCTGTCCATCCTTTTTAACCACCTCAGAAGGTTCTACCACATGAGGATGACCTCCAAAGATAATATCAGCACCCCAATCAATCATCTTATGATAGAGTTTAACCTGTTCATCTGTCGGTTCCAAACGATATTCAACACCCATCTGAGGCATGATAACCGTGATATCCGCTTCTTTTTCGGCACGCTGAATCTCGGCTTTCATACGTTTTTCATCCAAATTCGATAAGTGGTCTGCAACCTCTTTATCCGTCAAGTTCGACTCTAAACCATTGTAACCATAAGCATAGGAAAGTATTGCAACTTTGATACCATTAACATTCTTGATGAGAAGTGGCGCCTTGTCTCGCACCGGCTTTTCGTAAACACCAATAGGATCAATTCCCACTTTTTTAAAAGCATCAGCCGTTGTAAAAGCTCCCTCTAAGCCTGAATCCAAGATATGATTATGAGCCAAATCCATAACATCATAGCCAGCATCCTTGATAGCTGCTGTCACTGATTGAGGAGCATTAAACAGAGGATAGCCTGACAAAGGATAATCAGGGTTAATCGTTCCCTCAAAATCACCCAAGACCAAATCAGCCTGCTGTAACCACGGCTTCACATAAGTAAAATTCTCCGTGAAATCATAGCTACCATCTGACTGAAGGGCACTCATATAGAGACCGTCATGATAGAGCAAGTCCCCATTAGCCATGATACGTGCTGTCTGTACTTGGTTCGAGGCATTCTTTTGCTGTTCGTTCTTACTATGAACAATTAAAATCTCAAGAAAAAGCAAACCTAAGACGAGAGCAATCAACCCCATCAAAATCTTATTAGTCATCGCATTGTCACGCTTTTTAGCCTGGCTCTGTTTCATAATACTCTCCTTTTTCATACCTCTAGTGTACCAAAAAAACTTATCCATTGATGATAAAAAAGATTAATAAACGGTTACATCTCAATTCCATGACGATTGAAAACATCAGTTTTCTTAGACAAGATAAAAACCCTACTTCATACGAAGTAGAGTTCTGTTAATAATTAACGTGTTGGTGTGTATTCCAAATCTTTACCATGTTTAGCTACAAAATCAGACATTTCAGAGTCTGGAATTTGACGCAAGTAGAGATTAGCACGAATCGTTTCATCTTCCTCACGACAAGTCGAAAGAACGAGGTATTTATCCGAAGCATTAACCTTCAAATCCTTGTTTTTAACACTTGCTTGATCATAGATGATATCCAACTGTTGTTTAAAGTCTTTATCACTTTCAAATGATGTACGATAGAAAGCTGTGTCTTCAGGCACAATTACCATAGCAAGCGCTTCATAATAATACTTACGTTGAGGCGTCTCAATAACAACATATTTGTGTTTGTCGAAAAATGACTGATCACTATAGTAGTTAACATCGTTGAACATACGACTATCAGCAACCTTACTTCCTCGAGCATGACCGAAGAGCCAAGTCAAACGATCGCTGAAATCTTTCTTATTGTCTGTATCCATGAAGACCGTTCCCAAATATGGAACGTTTCCTCCATCAAATGTTTTATCTAAGTAGGTTGAATTGTCCGTTGTTTGAACAACTGGCTCATCCAATTTAGTCCCTGGTGCATAGACATAAGCGATAGTATCAGGGTTTGTCGCCTCAAGACCATCAAATTTATTTTTGAGGTAGGCTTTCTCCTCATCTGAAACTTTATAAGTGTTTGCTTTTTTAGTCGTTAAAACACTCTTAACACCATTAGAGGACGATGCTGTCGGAGACATAAACTGGAAGCCAAGGAAGATAGCCAAAGCAGCAATGACTAAGGCTGAAATCCCAGCAATCAGTTTTTTGCGAGATCCAGTAGATTTACGATTATGATTACTCATGAAATGTCAAATCCTTTTCTTTATCCATAGAAAAATATCACCGAAGCTCTAGCCCCAGTGATATTCTTTTTAGCAATAGCAGTTAATTATTTAACAGCTGCTGTGTTTGGAAGAGCTTTAGCTTCAGCTTTAGCTGCTGGAGCTTTCTTTTCTGCAGCTTTAACAGCTTTAGCTTCTTCTTTAGCGTCTTTGTTAGCGTTAGCTTTATCAGTAACTACAAACTCATCTTTGATGATGTTTCCGTTAGCATCACGTTTTGGTTCGATGTGTTCACCAGCATCTTCAAATTTTTGTTTAGTTGAATCTGCGTCAACGTTGTTAAGACCATCTTTAGCAGCTTGAGTAAGACCACCTTCGTTGTTTGTGAAGAAGTCACCACCAGTTGCTTCAGTTTTGTTATCAAGGTTTCCAGTGTGAACGTTACCGTCGTTAGCGAAAACTGCTGCTGATGAAGCGAATACTGCAAGAACTGCAGCTGATGTAAGCAATACTTTTTTCATAATTGTTTCTCCTCTAATGGATTATTATATATTTAGTATCAGGACCTCCCTGACATCTATAGATTATAACACTATCTAGAGATATGTCAACAAATTTTAAAAACTTTTTTAAATTTTTAATATATCCTACAATTCCTACAAACAAAGGTTTTTTGAGGTGTGTTACCAAATAGTAATAATTAATCATTTTTAATTTTAATGTTATTTTAGGTAATTTATTATGTCCTTTGCTAAGTTTAAATACATATTTAAGTCATATATAAAAGCATAATTTATAAAATATACATTCATTATTATGTGAGGTTTTATGGCTAAAAATCAAAAGATATTTAATAGACGTATAAAACCCTTTTACTGATAATATGTTTGAAGTATATAACAATATTATCTTTCAAATAAATGTATTCATTCACTTTTATCATTTTTGTATGATAACTACATAATATGCAAGACCTCAAAAGTGAATAGATTAGAGAAACATTAGCGTTTTTGAGAGCATTTCCGCCTAAAAAGTTCTATTATTGGGTTAAAATGCTTGAAAAATAAACTATTATCTTATTTTTGAAAACGTTTTAACTAAGATGTAGTCAAAAATAACTCCTTTGAAACTACTCCCTCTTACCAAGACCTCACCTCAGAATAACAAGTTTCCAAAAACTGATACACAAATCAATTGGATTGTTTTACTTCTCTTATTTCAGACGAAATAGTTCTTCTACTTGTTTATTAAAGACTTGTGCTATTTTTAAAGCCATTTCCAACGAAGGGTTGTAGCGGTTATTTTCCAAGTGAACAATCGTTTCTCTCCGTATTCCTACTTGATCTGCTAAATCTTGTTGAGTCATACCATAAGCTTCCCTTACTTCTTTCAAGTTAGTCTTTATTTTACTTTCTTTCGCCATATTTCATCCCCTTTTTTCAGTGATAAAGTAAGTAATGGCAAATAATAAGAGTAAAAAAGCCACCAAAATATAAAGAAATCCAGCATTCAAAACGAAAACTTTACAGACGGCTATCAATGTTGCAATTCCCAATAATATAAAGATTGCTATTGTAAACAAAATGGAAGAGGACTTTGCAATATTTCTATAAAATCGTTCATCGGGTTCTTCATTAATTCTCTTGAATAAGAAGTAAAACATTAATAACAATTGAATACTTAATCCAATTCCTAACATTATATTCTTAATCAAAGAACCAGGAGTTAGCAGCCAAACTCCAATAGTATAGATCGAGGACGAGAGAAGTACAAGCACTGTATATAATTTTGCAGTAATCCCAAACATTTTTTTCTCTTTCTTTTGATAGGTTGATTTTGAGAGGACCGATATCATCGTACAAACCAAATACGAAGGAAGCCAAGCCGTCGTCATAATAGCACCTTTCGCTAGAATCGGTAGGTGATTCCCCAGCAATAAAACTAAACACACAACAATAAGCACACTAGCGATATAAAGGATTATCTTTAAGTTCTTCGACATTTTCATTTTCTCCATCTCCTTTTAATATGTTATAAATATATCACATCCTATCTGTTATAAATATATCACATTGTTATAAGAATTTCAAGATGAAGACAAAACTCTAGTAAGATTTTGAACACTTTTCAGAAATCTATACAAAAAAAAACACCTTGCAAGCTGCAAAGTGTTTTCGTTTGTACTCTGCTGTCCAGTAACGAATTAACGTTTTGAGAACTGGCTAGCTTTACGAGCTTTCTTAAGACCTGGTTTTATGACTAGGAATTAGAATATCTTTGAATATGTGCCACTTCAAACTTATAGGCTTTTTTATTTTGCTCCGATTTCAAAAAGCTGGAATTTCTTTGAAGAAAGCAGGGAACTTTTAAGTACAAAATATATACTCTATTTAAATAGGAAGAAAACTGAATAAAGGAAGGTGAATATGATTTCAAAAGATGAACAATACCAGAATTTAAGAGAGGGTAATTATTTGTTAAAATATCTATAAGATTTCTAGTATACATTATGTTGAATCACCCTATCTTCAAAAGGTTGGAATTTTATTAAATAGAGTTAATAATCATTATTAAGTTTATCATAATAATCATAAATTTGTTTTTCATCAATTTTTTTAAATACAATATTTTTAGTGCCATTCGTACAAAATGAAACCGTAACATCATCATAGGTGAGTGTATCTAAAAAATATTTATTACTATACTTCAAAGAATTTAAAGAAGTTAAATCCATTGTTAATCCTTTACCAATATATTTGCTATACGCCTCTTTTCTAGTCCATATTCTATAAAAGTTTAAATTAGGATCATGACTATTCATAACATAATCAATTTCTCGATTATGAAAAATATAAGTCATAATATCTAAAGGAGCTATCCCATTCTTTTCCACATCAACTCCAATGGAACCATTGAAAGATATGCCACAGCATATATAGTTTTTACTATGAGAAATATTAAAATCTAATTTGTTATTAGAAAATATAAAGGGTTTTTTATTTTTATAGTAACTATATTTTTGCTTCCTAAGTGGAATACCAGTTAATTCTTCAATTTTTTGCCTAACTAAAAGTCCACTCATTAATGAAGATTTTTTATCTCTTTCAAATTGATAATTCTTTATTTTCTCTTTCCTTTCAGGTGATAAAAAACTAATAAGACTATTATCTATTTCTGACCAAGAAGAGTTTATTTTTACTAAATATATATGTATCATGCTCACTACTAATCCACTGATTTTAGAGCATCTAACATATTTATATTCTTTAATTTATGATTAATCATCAGACCTAAAAGCAATAAAATTACACCAACGGATAAAATAGGAATAAGATAAACAACTATACCTACATTTGGATTAAGCATTATTTCATCTCTTACGATCATTTTAATTAAAGTAGAATGTAAAAATTTACCTCCAATTAGACCAATAATTATACCAATTATAGACAAACTAATTGTTTCTCTATAAATGTACATCGTTACCTCTTTACTGAAAAACCCCAATACTTTTATCGTAGATAACTCCCGTACACGTTCTAAAATGTTAATTGTAGTTAAATTATATAGTACAACTATCATCAGAATGATTGCAATCACTATCAATATATATGTGACTGACTGCATAGATGATGAAAATTTTTCTAACATATTGATCAAAGATGTATTTTGAGAAATACCTTGTACAGAAGGAAGCTTTAATAAATCAAAAGATGCTTTCTCTATACTTTGTCCCTCATTTTTCTTTAATTTAACCAGCAATGAATTAGAATGGTAGTCTCCATTTTGTATGCTTTCATAGTAATCTTTTGTCAAATAGATAAAATGACCAGCATACATTTCAGAAATTCCATCCACTCTTACTTTTACTTTTTTACCGTTCAGTTGTAGATTAAAATAATCACCCTTTTTTACGTTATATAAGTCTGCCAACTTTTCAGATAAAATTACCCCTTTATCTGATAACTCTATTTTTTTATTGTTTTGTCTGCTTCGTAAACTAATATAATTTTCTAAACTATTTTTATTCGGCACAATAAACAATGTAATTGACTGTCTATTATCTACTTTAGAAATCTTAGTATTTAAATTTTGTATTTCAATGGATTGTCTTGAAATTGCTTTTTTATTTAAATAGTTAGATAATTCTTCATAATCTCGGGAATTGCTCGATGAATTTTCATAAATAATTAAATCATGTTTAACTATTTCACCAAATTGGGTGTCTGATACTCCCTGTATCGATGCTTGTATACCTAATCCAGTAAAGAATAAAGCTACAGAACCCGCAACACCAAAAATCGTCATAAAAGTCCTAACCTTATACCTAGATATATTTCGCGCAGCAATTTTATAAGTAAAAGAAAGTTTACGCCAAATAAAAGATAGCTTTTCTAGAAGAATTTCTGATCCGTCAGACGGAGGTTTTGGAAGCAATAACTGTGATGGTACAGTATTTAATTCTCGTTTAGCTACTAAATAAGTTGGAAAGACTGCCACTATTAAAGCTAAGGATAAAGAAACGAGAGTATATAACCAATAGAAATTAGAATTTGGGGTCCCAACAACCATACCATCAGTAACAATCTTACCAATCATTGGAGATAATTTATAATTACCCAGTAAAATTCCAACTATAGTTCCCAATAGACTTGTCGCTAGACTATAAATAATAAATTTGTTTATTACCTTTACTTTAGTATAACCTAAAGACTGAAATACACCTGCTTTAATACGTTCTTCATCAACAAATCTAGTAATAGTTGTTAACGTGATTAAGGCTGTAACTAAGTATAGTACACCCGAAAAAATCGTGCCCAATGATGAGATGCTTGATGTCGAGCTCTTATATGTTAAATATCCATCTCCCCCCGGTAAAGTTGATCGATTATAAACCATATATTGAGGTGATGTTCTTAAATGAAAATCATTTTTAAATGCTTCACTATTATCTTTCAGTAAATTATTTAATTCATTTTCATGTTTTTTTAAACGTTTATCATAAATACTAGAATTATAAGATATATTTCTAAGATCTTTATAAGTTAAACGCGCAATCGAATAAAATTGTGAGCTAAAGGTTTTTCTAGGAACGACAGCATATCCCGAAAGTTCTCCTGTCCCTACGGATGATTTACCTAACATTGTACTAGACCATATTTCAGGAGACTTAACAAAACCAACAACTGTAAATTCTGTATTTTGTAAAATACTATTGCTACCTTTTTCTATCTTGATTTTGTCACCTAACTGATATTTATTTTTCAGAGTATATGAAAGAGCAATCTGATTTTCTGAAGTTGGTATTTTACCACTATCAATAATATTTTTAGAAACAGAATCAGTATCAGACATGACTCTTATAGAATCTGTTGTCCCTAAAATAGTAATATCTTCCATATAACCGAACTCAATTGTTACATCTTTGATAGATTTTAATTCCCTAATATCACTATTTGACAATCCGTAGTCAGATATAACTGCTAAATCAAACATATTTGTCCTATTGATATAACTTTGAGCCGTTCTTTCCATATTAGGACCTGCAACACTGAGTCCTATAAAAGTCATCGTTCCTAGAATAATCATAAAAACAATTGATAATGTTCTTACCCAGGAAGTCGTAAAAGAATACCAAACATCTTTCCAATATTTTCTTTGTTTCACTTAAGTTCCTCCTAATATTCTAAGTTTTCTATATCCTTAGGATGAACATTGAACTCAATCCTTTCAATTGATGCATCCCTCATATAAATAACTTTATCAGCTATAGGAGCCAAAGCACTATTATGGGTCACTATAATAACTGTAGTCCCATTTTCTCTTGACATACTTTGTAAAATACTTAGAATTTGTTTCCCTGTCTGATAATCTAGAGCACCTGTTGGTTCATCACATAATAATAATTTAGGTTGTTTTGCCACTGCCCTAGCAATCGAAACCCTTTGTTGTTCGCCTCCTGAAAGTTGAGCAGGAAAATTATTTATTCTATTTTCTAGTCCTACTTCTTTCAATATATCGATAGAATCAAGTGGATTATCAACTATTTCAGTAGCCAACTCAACATTTTCTTTCGCAGTTAAATTTGCAACTAAATTATAATACTGAAAAACAAAGCCAACATCATTGCGACGATATATTGTTTTTTCTTTGTCATTAAAAGTATTAATATCTAGTCCATCAATAATTACCTGCCCTTGATCTGCTGTATCCATTCCTCCCAAAATATTAAGAAGAGTCGATTTACCTGCACCAGATGACCCTAGAATTACTACTAGTTCTCCTTTTTCAATTTTAAAATTAATGTTTCTATTCGCTTCTATAACAACATCTCCGGAATGATATTTTTTATAAACATCATTTAATTCAATATACGCCATTGATTATTTCCCTTCTAACAAAAGTACTGTAAATTTAAAGCCAAGGAACTCAGTTAATAAATCCTTCTATTAATTCAAACGCTAAAGGAAGACAATATCTATTAACAGAATTTAATAACACTACTACAGAGATATCTTTAGTTGTATCAAACACCATAACAGAGTAATGTGTCCCAGTTTGTCCAACTTTAAACCACAAACCAGATGCTTTTCTCCTCATCCCTATTATTCCAAAATTCTGTGCTTTAGGTTTCGCAAATTCTTCCATAATCACATTTGAAAATTTAAGCATATCTACAATATTTGATCTTAAACCACCTGTTGCTCTGCCAACATTATTTTTTGATACATTTGACCAATTCCAATTACCACAATTTTCTCCTTTAAAATATCCAGCTAATAGCCGTTCATTATCAAAGGAAGTATATTTGAGATTTAATACCTCTCTATTAAAAGTATTCATACAATCTTCAAAAGAATTTTTTTCAATGATAGAAATTAGATAACCTAAAATAGCATATCCAAAATTAGAATAGACAGGAATTCTTAGTCTTGGAGGCTTTTTCTTTTTCAAAATTCTATGTACATTTGAACTTAACATATTTTCATAATAAGGATTAGATTTCCTTGTTCCATAATGTATTATTTTGAATATATCCCGCATAGATAAAGGCAAAAAATAGCCATATCCCGACTGATGCATCATAAGTTCTTTTATTGTCGGATAATCACCTAGTGGTAAATCAGGTATAATTTCATCAATTTGAGTTTCAAGCGTTATACCACCACTTTTATTTATCAAATGAAGAATATAGAAAGCTGTAAATAATTTTGTTAGTGACCCAATCTCATAATTTGGAACTTTATCATCATAGTATTTTTGATTTTCAAAACCATAATTTTCCCATGAGAATACACCATTAACATTAACACCCAAAGATAATGTTCCTTTTGGGGATGTTGATAAAATCTTATCAACTAATTTTTGTGCTTCTAAATTTATATTCATAATCTTTCACTATTAAAAATTCGATTGACGATTCCATTCTTGAAATACCTATTTATTTATTAAATTAATAATTGTTTCGGTATTGTCTTTATTTACTATATCAGTATGAATACCTGGTAAATTATATGATTTGCCATCAGATACATAATTTTCCCATAAATTATCTTTATCCTGATTTTCATTTTCCGCATTAAAAAAGTAAAATTTAGGACCGGAGACCATTCCAGTGGTTTTATATAGTCCATGAGCAACTGAAAAACTTCGAATCAAATTTAAGTGCCTTATATAATGCTCGGGAGTATTTTTATCACTGTAATAATTAGGGATAAGAAATTTAATATATGCTGGTGTTAAATTTTTTACCACCTGAAATATTTTTGTATGCTTAGTATAATATTCAATTACTTTTTCCCATAAATCAGTCATAGTATTAGTATTAATCAAATTGAAAAATGGTATTTTGAAATTCTCTTTGATGAAACTTTTTTCAGATTCCAACGTGAAATCATTCCCATTTCCTACATTAGGGGCTGGGGAATTCATAATTATAACTTTTTCAACATTATTTAGATGTTTTGCCATCTCATATGCAATTTTGCCCCCGATACACCATCCAAATATATATTTAATATTATCTTTATCGTCAATACTATTGAGATATTCTTTAGTTAATTCAACAACATCTATTCTTTGTGGAGTCAATTCCTTCTTTTCATTAGGAAAATCAATTCTCTCAATTACGTAATCATCACTAAGCAATGAGTAGAAGTGTCTATATGAATCGCTAAAACCACTACCATCATGAATAAATAATATTTTAGGTTTCTTTTTTTCATCAATATCCAAAGAGTTATCTTCTACAAATGAAATCTTATTAATATATGGGTTTGAAAAGAACTCTGTCATATCTAGTTCTTTTCCTGTAGTTTCGTAAATAATCCGTGCTAATTCAATAATTTGCATAGATGTTCCACCAGCTTCAAAAAAGTTTTGGTCTGCTTCATATACATTATTATTAATTAGCTTTCTCACTTCTTCTAAAATTTTATCTTCCATACTAGTAATTCCTCTTCCTATTTATTTTTTTCTGACGATTCAATACATAACTTCATTTTTTCCAGAATTTCAGAAATTTGAGACTCAGTAAGATAACTCGAATACATATATACTTTATATTTATCTTTTTCTCGATAAATGTAAGTATTAAATTTAAATTTCTCATCATACAACGAATTTGATAATTCATAATCAATTTCACCAATTTCTGTTGAATCATAAGTATCAAAAATAGTTAAAAGATGTGTCATTAACAAATCTGAGTCTACTAAATTTTCTAAATTAACATCCACATATGATAAAGAAGATTCCAAAGATTGATTATTCTCGTAAAGACTATTATGAAAATTTCCAGTGTAAACTGACTTAAAACCAGTTAAATTAATTAATGGACCCGTAATTAAATTATCTTCAGGATATTTTCTCAGATTTACTGGTGTACATATTACCATTTCTGTAAGTCCTAGTGCACTAACATAGGCTGTAGAGAATATAGCTTGGTGTGAAACATTCTCAATCTTAGATAATTTTTTTACCTTATCTAAACTAAAAGTTATTTTCCCACTAGAAATTTTTCCTTTTCTCTCATATTGGCTACAATCAAAGAATGGTATAACATTTTCCTCAAAATATTTTATACCTTGAATATTATCATAATTTGTTTTCAGTACCATATCATAATTATGATATGGTATTTCTGTCTGATTTTGATTATTTATTAATCGTTGTAAACTTATACCATCAATTATTAAATGATGAAACTCGATTAATACAGTAGCTCCATTATTTGAAATCAATAATTTTAAACTACAAAGTGGGGATGAAAAAATATTAAAATATGTTACATACTTTTTAACATCAATCTCCTCACCCAAATTTATTGACTCTATATCAATATTAAAATATGGATCCAATTTCATGAAAAGTTTTCCATTACTCATTGATACATAATAATGGAGATTTTTATTATCTAATATTTTCTTCCTAATTAGCTCACAAACCTCCTTTGCCTCTATAACATTATCAAAATGAATAACTGCACCCACATTATCTACAGTACTACTTTTATTTTTGAAATAATTAATAATAAATTTAGATTGAATAGTACTTGGTTCATATAATTCAGAAAATTTATAATCAATTTTTCGATTGTTCGATATCTTAGGAGAAACTTGTAATAACTCACTAATAGTCAAGTTACTTAACTCCTCTAGTTCAAAATTTAGTCCCTCTTCTGATAATTTAGTTTGTAATGAAAAAATATCCATAGAGCTTAGACCACAATATTTAACCAGAGTATCTTTTGAACTTTTTAAATCTACACCTAAATCTAATAATATAGCACTAATTTTGTTAGCACTGGGGTTTATATCATTAGATAAATTGATTTGTCTACTTTCATAATCAATCCGTTCCAAAGCTCTCTTATCAACTTTATAATTTTTAGTTAATGGAATTTGACTAACATGAATAACCCTTTGAGGAATCATATAACTAGGTAATTGATCCTTAAAATAATTGTCAAATTCAAGCTTATCATAATTTGAAGTATGGAACAAAACAATTGAATTCTTAATAATCGTAAGATAGAAATTATCGTCTACTAAAAACTTCGATACTACTTCTTCAATCTTCTCAAATTCAATTCTAAATCCATTTATCTTAATTTGAGTATCTTTTCTATGAGAGAAATATAACAATCCTGATTTTATAAATCCAATATCACCTGTTTTATAACAATAATTACCATTAATATTGATAAATTCATTAAAATTACCACCAAAATATCCATTAAAAACAGTCGGACCACTAATGATAATTTCACCTAAATAACCCTCTGGAACGATATTTCCAAATTTATCAATAACATTGATATCTGCAACTTGAATAGGACGACCAACAGGCATAATGTCCACGTTTTGTTCATCAATCTCTATTTCAGTTACATAGCAGGTAGTCTCTGTTGGACCATACACATTGTACAATTTAAAATTATATTTTAAAATTTCTTTAGCTAAATATACTGGTAACACTTCACCAACAGATGCCAATGCAACAGACGTCGGAATTTTACTATAATCAATTAATGATAGAAATGAGGGGGTGGCTAATATGTGGGAGACGTTGTTTTGGATAATTAAATTCTCAATGTAATTTGTTTTATAAATTTTATCTAAATCTGTAATAACCAGTCTACCACCATTGCACAATGTATTAAATAGGGAGTGTAAAGATAAATCAAACGATAAATCCGTTGTTAACAAATTAGTAGCATTACTTTCTGTAAAAATACTAGAATTTATATTTATAAATGCTGCAATTGATGAAGCTTTAACAGGAATTAACTTAGGAAATCCTGTTGTTCCTGATGTCATAAAATAGCAAACAACATCTGGAAATGTTTCAAATTCAATATTTACACTTTCTTCATATTTTTCAATATTAAAATTAAAATTATTAGTATTATAGATACTAGCATCTAACTGTTTTACTAAATAATCTATATAATTTTTAGGAGCCTTCTCACTAATAAAAGAATAAGGTTTCCCAGCATACAATGCAGATAAAGCTACCAATATTTGATCTTCAGCTTCTCCTCCCCTAATACAAACTACTTTATCCTCTTTAAATTTTGACGAATTATTAATTATAAACGCTCTGATAAAATTTGTAGAATATTGTTTTTTTCCACTAATTAAACATTCATTCTTTGTATTTAATACTTTTCCTAAATTATTTTTTAATGATTGAGTTGTAAAAACATAATTCTCTACATCATTCAATTGTTTTAACTCTGAAAATAAACCTAATTTAATATCCTTCAATCCAATTTTATTCTGGATATTTAAAGAAAGTAATTCATCAATAAATTTACACGCATAATTAGAAAAAGTTGAAATTTCAAAATCTATACTTTCATCGATTTGAAAATCAAAAGAGATACTGTCTCCTTTCATAATAGTTATAAAATATTCATAAAATATTTTATCAGGTTTTATCCATTGAACATTATAATTTTTCTCTTCTAAATGATTATAAATCATTGAAATTAGATCGGAAGAGC
>ERZ791846.630-NODE-630-length-16283-cov-4.4552_pt1 | contig 16283 bp, 18 predicted proteins | sample MGYA00510289_ERZ791846 | MGnify/ENA primary metagenome ERZ791846 (study PRJEB30046, sample SAMN00715274) | human gut metagenome | study: EMG produced TPA metagenomics assembly of the A metagenome-wide association study of gut microbiota in type 2... | reverse complement strand
ATATCATGCACTCTTAAAATTTTCAGTACTGGTCTGAATTCACAGGCCCATTATAGATATCGCAATATACCAGTCCGGCTTCCCCACCCGCTTTGAACAGTGTCTGTCCTTCACTGTCGACGACCAGGGACTGACCGGCGAAGGTAACGTCTCCTTCCCGGCCGACGCGGTTGCACATGGCGATGAAGACATTGTTTTGATAGGCCTGGACCCGGATTTCCCATTCAAAGAGGTCTAACGGTTCTGTCGTCAAATTGGCCGTCGGTATCAAGACCAATTCGGCCCCCATGGCAGCGCAAGTGCGGATGCTTTCCGGCAAATGGCGGTCAAAACAGATGACGACGCCGATTTTCCCAAAAGAAGTATCATAGACGCGAAAACCATCTGGCGAAGGCGTATAGTAATCGAGTTCGTAGAACTGGGGCGCACTGGTGACATGGACCATAGCCGATTTTCCCAGCAGATTCCCCTTTTCGTCGATGAACAAAGACGTATCATAGGCCTGCCCCCGATATTGCAAATAGAGATTAGGCGACACCATGCAATGTGCCTGCCGTGCCAGGTCATAAAAGGCCGTCACCCGCGGGTCATCAGGGTCCAGCAGATAATCCGGCAGCTCGTCTGCCGTGTACTGCGGCAAAAAAGGCATATGCTGCACTTCCGGAAAGAAGAGCAGATCCGCCCCGGCCGCTTCCTTCACAGCCTCATAACTCACCTGTAAATTCCGTTCCATATCCTCAGTCATCGCCATCTGCATCATCGCAATCCGCATCAACCTCGCTCCTTTCACTCTGCCTGTTTTACACAAATTTTCTTACCACAAAAGGAAATGCCATATTTCCAGACTTTCTGGATTTCCCGATTCGGAATCACCAATTCACACCAATAACCGCCAAAGGCTTTTTCGCAAGATATGGGAGTCAAATATCCCGTTGTAAGCAGCATCGTATACAGCGCATCTTCATCATTACCGATTTCATCATAAATAATGCCTTCCCGAATCATGGCCGATATGCTTTCTCCACGTAAAAGAGAAATCTAATCCTGTTGCTTTTCGTCAGACAGCGACAGCATCAGCTGATTCAAAATCGAATTCCCCGATGTATTAATCCAATAATCATCCAAAACTTTTTGATCGAAAAAATTGATGACCGACCATGGATTATAAATATCCTGATCCCCAAAATGATAGCCATCGTACCAAGCCTGGATATCTGATAAAGCCCCTTCCATCGCTAGGTCCTGCGCCATTTTCTTTATTTCATATGGGGTAAATCCCATGACATCAGCATACATCCGAGTCATAACAGAACATACTTTTAAATTATTGAGGCCGCTGAAAATACTTTCTTTAGCAATTCGTAATACCCCTGTCAAAACAGCAAAAGCCAGGGATGCATTGCTTTTTAAAGCGTTGTTGAACCAAATCCGGAAATAAGAAATCGCTTTATCATAAAAACCGTGATCGTAAGCACATTGAATCGGTGCATCATATTCATCAATCAGGATAATGGTTTTTCTGTCATAATAGCGGCGTAAATAGTGGGATAAGTATAACAAGCTGACCTGATAATCTGCTTCACTTCCGGTCAAATCAAGGATGCGTCTATAATACGCCTGTTCAGACGGTTTCAATAAGCTGCCCTTCAGTAGATAGTCATGCCGTTCATATTCTGACTGCATCAATAAACAAAAGGAATCATATAAAGATTGCCAAGTATCATTCTGTACGCCTTTCAGCGTCAAAAAAATGACAGGATACTGGCCGCGATGCTTCATATATCCAGCACCATCTGAAGCAATATGCAATCCTTGGAAGAGCTCCCGGCTTTCCTTTTCTTTTTCAGCTGAAAAGAACCAGTCCAGCATACTCATTGTCAAGGTTTTCCCGAAACGCCGTGGCCGTATCAATAAGGTAACTTCACCATGACTATCAATCAGGTCCTTAATAAAATCCGTCTTGTCGACGAAATAATAGCCTTCGCGAACTTTCTGAAAATCATCTATTCCTACAGGCATACGGTCATTCATCACATTCGCCTCCATTCCGCGCCATCATTCCTTATATTCTAACAAAATTCTGCACATTTTCCAATTCTGGCCCGCCGACCCTTTCTCTGACTGTGACATCGTAGTATGATTTTGATGATAGGATTACGAAAGGAGTTATCATCATGACCAATACAGAAAAAGAACGGCAAAAAGCCATTACGACGGCCGGCAATCCGGCCAGACCGACCGGGGAAGCGGGGCAGCAGATGCTGGCGCGCATGAATGAGAGCCATGCCGCCCTTACGGCATGGGGCCTGTCCCATTTCCATTGGCGCGGCGATGAAACGGTCCTGGACATCGGCTGCGGCGGCGGAGCCAATCTCCATCGCATGAGCGCCCACATCACGACGGGCCATCTGACTGGCGTGGACTATTCAGCGACGTCGGTCCAGACCTCACGCCAGACGAATGCTGATGATATAGCTGCCGGAAAAATGACAGTCTGCGAAGGTTCTGTCGAAGCCCTGCCCTTTACCGACCAAACCTTTGACAAAATCACGACCGTCGAAAGTTTCTATTTCTGGCCCAATCCGCCGGAAAACCTGAAGGAAGTCCATCGCGTCCTGAAACCAGGCGGCACGTTCCTGCTCATCGCCGAAATCTACGGCCACGACGGCCTCAGCGCTGACGTCCGGGAAAACATCGAACGCTACCACCTCTATAACCCGACGCCGGAAACCTTTGAAACCATTTTCCATGATGCCGGCTTCTCCTCCGTCCAGGTCCACATCGAAAAAGACCACCGCTGGATCTGCGTCGAAGGGCGGTAAAAAAAGAGGCTGTCGCGTTAAGACAGCCTCTTTTTGAGTATTAAGTTTGCAGTTTGTAGCAAATATTTTCAAATTTAAAGCCCTCTTCTACAAACTACAAACTCCGTACTACAAACTTTATTTCCAAAATTCTTCGGCTTTAGCGATGTTGGCGCGAATCGTAGCGCAGCAGGCTTTGAAGTCCTTCATTTCCTGTTCCGGCAGGTTATATTCGATGACTTCTTCGATGCCATTGGCGCCGATGACCGACGGGACACCGCAGAAGATGCCCGTTTCGCCGTATTCACCATCTAAAGGCGCGCTGGCTGCCATGATTTTCCGTTCATCCCGCAGGACGGCCCGGACCATGGTAGCTGCCGTCATACTGATGCCGTATTCCGTGCAGTGCTTGCCAGAATAGGTGACCCAGCCGGCATGGATGGTTTCATCCTGGACGCGGGCCTTATCGAAGACATAGGCCGGATTCTGTTCCAGTTCTGCCAGGGATTTACCGCCGAACTTGATGAGCGACCAGGGGACGATCTGGGAATTGCCGTGTTCCCCCATCATGTAGGCTGAGAAGGAATGATGATCCAAGCCGGTCTGCTGGGAAATGGCACTGACCAGGCGCGAGCTGTCCAGCCCCGTGCCGGTACCGAAAACATGACCTTTCGGAAGGCCGCTCTTCTTAGCGATGAGGTCCGTAATGACGTCACAAGGGTTGGTGATATTGATGATGATGCCCTGGAAGCCGCCGGCCATGACCTTGGGGATATAATCAGCGACCTGAGGCACAGTGAAATGCATTTCATCGTCGCGGTTCCCCGATGCGCAGAGCGTAATGTCGCCGATAGCATTGACGATGACGTCGCAGTCTGCCAATTCTTCATAGCTGGCAATCGTGTAATTGACACGATGAGGCATGAACATGACGGCATCCATCATATCCTGCCGTTCACTGACCAGTTTTTCCGACTTCACGTCGCATAACTTGACTTCATCGGCAATCCCGAGGACCCCTAAATTAAAAGCTACATGAGCCCCGACATGACCTAAGCCGATGACCCCTACCACACGTTTCTTAAAAGCCATACAAAGCGCCTCCTGTTCACTATAGCATATAGAAAAAGTCTATTTATATATTATATCAAAAAAACACCCTCTTTGTCCGTTGTAATTACAACAATCCCTAGGCTCTCAATTTTACCTATTTATTTCATACTTTATACAAATCCAAAAAAATCCGGGCCTATAATGCAGTATGTAAAAATGTCAACTATGGTACAGGAGGCCAGGAATCATGACAAGCCCAAGCCGTCCAAAGCCCCCGCTGGGACGCTACGGTCCGCCAGGGAATCAACGACTTCATCGCGGCTTACGGCAAAGATTCGCCGAACTACGATAAAAACAATCATCCCTATGCCGTCTTCGATTTCGACAATACGACATCCATCCTCGACGTAGGCGAACAGTTGGAAGTCTGGCAGCTCGATCATCTGCAATTCGCCGTCCCGCCGACACAGATGAAGTCCGTCCTCATGACGGGGATCCCAGCTGATAAATTAGACGCCATCCGCGCAGCCGTTTCCTATTTCAAAGTCCCTGGCGTCAAAGATGTCCTGGCCATGACCAACAAAGTAGACGCCAATGGCCGTTACCTCAATCAGTACGATTACGACCTCCATCCCCAGACCCAGGGCGTCGGTAAAGCCGAAACACTGGCAAAAATCCTGGTACCGAAATACAAAGGCCACGGCCCCAGCTTCACGGCTATGGATTCCCAGGGGGATTTCAACTTCTGCACCGAATTCAAAGACACGAAAGAAGTCTTGGTCATCAACCGGACGCGCACCGATGACGCTGCCCTCTGCGCCGGCATTGCAGCTTACCAGAAAAAACACGGCATCGACCTCGCCGCAGCCAACAAAAATGGCGACAGCCTCTTCCTGATCCAGGGCCGTAACGAAAACAAAGGCGAATTCTGGAACGACGACAAGACCCTTCTCTTAGGCAAAAAGACGCATCCTACCTGTCCGATAAAGCCACCAAAGCCGAAACAGAACTCGAACAAGGAAAAACCATCGCCCAAGTATTGAAAGACAATACGAAATTAAAAGACAAATATCAGGGATATAAGACGCGGTAAAATCTGATTATCTCCTCAAAAAAAGGACTAGCACATGATATGGTCGAAACCTTCATGCGCTAGTCCTTTTAACTTTGATAGAGGCCTGACGGCCGGGCGTAAAGTCGTTCATCGAATTTTGGGGCCGACGGCCCCGCCGGTCGCAGACCGCAGTTCGCAGGCCGCCTCAGAGTCAAATGCCGCCTTGCGGCAACATATTCAGAATAACGACATCGCCTCGAGTGACCCTCGGCTCGTAAAAAATGCCCCGTCTGGGACCTTCGTTCATTTCTATCGCCTGATTGCGATTCCGTAGGGGACGTCCCAAAGGGCGTACCGCCGCGACTTGTGTGAATAGCCGGTGCCATGACAGATGCTCGTGGCTCGTAAAAGCCTGCCATTATACTCAGATGGGCTGTGATGAAATCTCGCAACGGGCCGCACAAGGCTCCCTTTATAGGGGAGCTGGCCGCCAAAGGCGGTCTGAGAGGTTAAAGGTCGGCCCCTATGAATGCCCCGATTGGGGCTATTTTTGCAATCTGCTACCTGCGACCAGCGCGCTTCGTTTATTTCATGAGTTTATCACGGCATAGCCGCAGCTGAATCCGAGGAAAGCAAAAAGAGGCTGTCGCATTAAGACAGCCTCTTTTTGAGTATTAAGTTTGCAGTTTTTAGTTTTTAGTGAATGGTTTTAAATTTAAAGCTATTTTCTACAAACTACAAGCTTCGTACTACAAACTTTAAAGAGAAAGGGGCTTCGCATGATGGCAGAAACCTTCGTGCGACAGCCCTTTTCCATAATAAGCCTCAGCCGAAGACTTCAAAGATGACGATGAACAAGGCCATCAGTCCCAGGCCCAATCCCAGGGAATAGGCACAGAGTTTTTTTTCGATGGGCTGCAAGGGGAAATATTCGTCTGCATCCCGTTCGAGCTGTCCCGTATGGGTCGCAGCGTCTGTCGGGGTTACGGTTTGGTTGTAGTAATATTCGTCAGCCGTCGATGCGGCAGAAGTGATTCGCGATGCCATAGCAATTAATCCTTTCTATGATGAAGTTATAATGTCGGCGGAACAATGCCGTGATAGAAGATGTAAGAAATGAACAGGCCGACCCAGATGATGAAGCCGACGAGGGCTACGGCATAGACGCCGATGACACGGCCCAGGCCGGATTTCCAGAGCTTGCGGACATTCGTGACCAGGCCGATAGAGAAGAAGCAGAGGCCAAAGAAGACGGCCCGCAGGAGGTTAGCCTGTCCGGCGCCGGCTTTCGCAGCGTCGACGATGCCCGGCTGCAGCCAGCCAGCTGCAAAAATGACGACCAGGGCCAGGACGAAACCGATGATGAATTTCGGGAAGCGTTCCCAGATTTCCCGTTTGGAAACCTTGCCAGCCCCGGATGCGACGGCTGCCCGCGGGTCATTGAGATGGTAAATGGACCAGACGATAGCCAAGATGAAGGACCAGACGCCGATGAAAACATCGATGAAGACCTTGGACGTCGTCGCAGCCATGAGGATCCAGCCTTCCTGGTAATTGACGCCGAATTGCTGGAGCGCACTGTTGCGGATGAGCGTATCTGCGATTGCCCCGGATGCGACGGCACCGCCATCACTCTTGACGACCAGGCCCAGCTAGGACCCGGCGACCATCGGTTCACTGGGCAGGAAATAAGCAGCTGCAAAGGGCAGGATGAGCAATTCTACGGCAACGAAGACGATGATGACCGATGCCAGGATAGTCGGGATGATCTGGTGCGCCTTGATGGCACTGCCCGTAGCAATCGCTGCGGCGACACCACAGATGGAAATGCCCGACGCCATGGGAGCTGCCCATTCCGGCGTGAATTTAAAGAATTTCCGGGCCACGAAATAGACGATAGGCCAGTAAATCAGGTAGGCTTCGACGACGGCGCACATGCCGCGGACGATGACCGTACCGGCCAGCCCCAGGGCACTGATGGCCTGGATGCCGATATTCATGCCCAAAATGACGATGCCCGTCTTGATGTACCATTCCGGTTTGGCAGCATCAGATAAGAAACGCGTCACTTTCGGGAAAAAATTACCGATGACCAGCCCGGCCAGCAGGGCAATGACAAAGGACCAGCCGATGTTAAAAGCTTCCCGCTTATTCGGCGTCGCTGCCAGATAAGCATAATTGCCGATGACCGTCGCCGCCATGGTGATCCAGTAAATCACGGTATAACCGGCGACGAATTTCTTGACCTTCGTCCCCATGAAATACGCACCGATAGACGTTACGACCAGGGTAAATACATACGTCGCCACTAACGACCCGATACTGCCGAGCCAGGCAAACCCTTTCGACCCCGGCCCGACCGCCTTGGACGGGTCGATCCAGACACCGAACTTAGCAGCCCAGCCGAGCAAATCGATGTGCCAGATCTGTCCGGCACCGAGGACGACGATAAATAATCCGAGCCATACGGCCCACCAGTCTTCGCTTCGCAACAGGCCCGACCGGTTGACGGCCTGTGCAGATACTTCGTTACTCACACGAACACCCCTTTTACAAAATAAATAAAGACGTGCCGATGACAAAGCCATAAAAAAAGCGCGCCATCAGCTACAGATGACGCGCAAAATCCCTTCCATTTCTCGCTCATCTGCCGGGAAAACTCCCGCTGGAATTGGCACCTTCCGTCCCCACGGAGGTTGCCGCAGCATCATAGGGCCAGTCCCTCAACTGCTCTGGATGATTGATATTCATTCATCAAACATATAAAATGTTTACCCAAATAGTACACTATTAGGTATGTTCTGTCAATACTTTCATTTGAAAATAAAGTATAAAGTGAAAAGATCCTCAGAAGTGCCGACCAATCGGGAGATACAAGACAGTGGCCAGCTTAATCCGTTTCTGGCCCGAAATCCCAAAAGCCGGTCCCCGTTTCTGGGTCATATTTCCGCCGAATCCGTCCTTCTATAACGGGGCGCAATTCGATTTCTGCCGTGTACAGTACCTCTATCGATTTGATGTGCCCTGCCGCAACATGATGTTCCCCATCCTGTTTATAAGAAAAAGCAGCGTGAGTATGATGAAAATAAGTTCCATCATCATCGCTGACGATATTGCCTGTCAACGAAACCAGCTCCAGCATCCCCTTCAGCTCTTGAACTTCAAAACTGCCCGTTTCTGGGATGAACGTCTGTATTTCTGCCGAACGGCACCCGCCGATGCCCGAAAAAATGGCCGATGCAATCTGTTCTTTCTGACAGATTCCCAGAATCGTGCTGATGATTTCATCCCCCTTATCCATCCGGATATAATAAGTTTCACCAAATTTGCGATAATCCATACGTCATGCCTCCTGTAATATCATAACCTACTGCCACTGTAAGACCGGCACCAGAAAAGAGATTTGTTAGTTCGTTTGTAGAGTACCCTCTCTATTGATCCATATAGGCTGTAATCGAAACGATTTTACCATTCTCCACACCAAAGCTCAATCCACACATTCCCGAAGGATGAGTGAAAATAAGTAATTTCTTCATAATAACGCCCTTCCCGTTTCACAAGCGCTTACAATTTTCCAAGAGTCTTCAACGCATAGAAACCACAGCTAGCCAATTGTTCCATGTGAGATTGTTGTTGCAAGCCGAATTCCCATTGATGCCACTGGTCTTCGCTTTCAAGTTTCCAAAAACCTAAGTCCGAATGAGGCCTATTGTCATAAACAAAAGTATACGCCGTACCGTCATCATCAATAACGTTGATTGCTGAACGGCTATAAGATTGAACCATCCCAAGATTAACAGCAGAGCTTTCATCTGCATAAAAGGCAAACACTGTATTTCCTATCAATAAAGTTCCAGTAAGTAGCAACATACTTACAATTCGTTTCATCATATGCCTCATCCTCCTTAAAAAGACTTACCTCTCAATCTCAATATATGCTATATAGATTCTACAAAAAACTTATAAAGTCCTGCAAAGGAAATTTGTAAATTCAGAATTAATGACACATCATGTGATTCGTGATTCATAAAGACCTGCCATTATATCAGAACAGGCTACGGTAAAATCTCACAGCGGGCCGCCCTGTCCGGGTCGGCCCCTACGCACAAGGCCGTTGGCCGTGTATATTTTGTATCCGGTGAACGTTGTTTCCATTTATCGCCTGGCTGCGATTCTGTAGGGGGCGTCCTGATAAAGGCGGACAGCTACAGCTGTCCGTTTTGGCAACCGTCCTGCGCCTTCTTATGGTCGGCGCCTGACGGGCCAAAAAGGCCGCGTGAATTTTGTGCATAGCCGGAATTTATAACGAATGGCACATGGTCGTAATACAATCATAAGTTCGTCGCGGCGAAGCCGCATCGTAGGGGCTCACACGTGGTGAGCCCGCGTGAATCCTGTACGTAGCCGTAATTTATGACGAGTGGCACATGTTCGTAATACGATTTGAGTATCTCGCGGCGAAGCCGCATATGAAACCGAGGAAAAACACGCAGCTCGGTGTTCGTGATTCGTAAAGGCTCTCCATAATGTCAGAACAAGGTGTTGTTAAATATCGCAGCAGGCCGCCCTGTCCGGGTCGGCTCCTACGCACAAGGCCGTTGGCCGTGTATATTTTTACATTGCAAATCTACTCGGCTTTTGTAACCGCTTTTGTTTTATACGTATAAAAATGCACATTTTTTGTTCGAGAAATTTGGCAAAAATAGGCCCTAAAAAAGGTTTTTTAAATTTTTCTGGTACACTTTTGGAACTTTTGAAAAAAAGAAAGCCTCACAAACGGCTTGGTTAAGCGATTTGTGAGGCAATTTGCAACTATTCCCATTCAATCGTTGCGGGTGGTTTACTGGTGATGTCGTACACGATGCGGTTGATGTGGTCTACTTCGTTTACGATGCGGCTGGAAATTTTATCGAGGACGTCGTATGGGATACGCGCCCAGTCAGCCGTCATGAAGTCGGTCGTGGTGACGCCGCGCAGGGCCAAGGTGTAGTCATAGGTACGGAAGTCGCCCATGACGCCGACAGAGTGGTTATTGGTCAGGACGGCGAAGTACTGGTTGATATCGCGCTGCATGCCGGCATTGGTGATTTCTTCGCGGAAGATGGCATCGGCATCGCGGAGGATGGCCAGTTTTTCTTTGGTGATTTCACCCATAACGCGGATAGCCAGGCCCGGTCCCGGGAAAGGCTGGCGCCATACGAGGTATTCTGGCAAGCCCAGTTCGGCACCGAGTTCGCGGACTTCGTCTTTGAAGAGGTTGCGGAGCGGTTCGATGAGGCCTTTGAAATCGACGACAGCCGGAAGTCCGCCTACGTTGTGATGGCTCTTGATGACGGCTGCATCGCCGGCACCGGATTCAATGACGTCGGGATAAATGGTCCCCTGGGCCAGGAAATCGACGGAACCGATTTTACGGCCTTCATCTTCAAAGACGCGGATGAATTCTTCGCCGATGATTTTCCGTTTCCGTTCAGGGTCGCTGACGCCTTCGAGTTTCTTCAGGAAGCGTTCCGACGCATCGACGCGGATGAAGTTCATGCCGCTGTCCTTGAAGGCCGCTTCGACTTCGTCGCCTTCGTTCTTGCGGAGCAGGCCGTGGTCGACGAAGATACAGGTCAGCTGGCTGCCGACGGCTTTGGAGATGAGGGCTGCTGCGACAGAGCTGTCGACGCCGCCGGAAAGGGCCAGGACGACTTTGCCGTCGCCGACGGTTTCTTTGATATTGGCAATAGCCGTCTTGGCATAGTTGGCCATAGTCCACGAACCGGTGCAGCCGCAGACTTCAAAGAGGAAGTTATGGAGCATTTCCTTGCCGTGTTCCGTATGGAGCACTTCCGGATGGTACTGCATGGCATAGAGCTTCTTAGCCGGGTTCTGCATGGCAGCGACCGGGCAGTTGGCCGTGTGGGCTACGATTTCAAAGCCTTCCGGGATGGAAGCGACGTAGTCCTGATGGCTCATCCAGACGATTTCTTTTTCCTGCAGGCCTTTGAACAAAGGCGAAGCCGTATTGACATCGATTTCGGTCTTGCCGAATTCGCGCATGTCGGCGTGTTTGACTTCGCCGCCTAAGGTCTGGGCCATGAACTGCATGCCATAGCAGAGGCCGAGGACGGGGATGCCGAGATGGAAGACTTCTTCTTCGATCTTCGGCGCATTATCTTCATAGACGCTGCCAGGACCACCGGTAAAGATGATGCCCTGGGGCTGAAGTTCTTTAATCTTTGCAACTGCTTTGTGATACGGGTATACTTCACAGTATACGTGGTTTTCACGGACGCGCCGTGCAATGAGCTGGTTATACTGACCACCAAAATCGACAACGATGACGAGTTCTTTGGTATCCATTAAGTGCCTCCTCGTGAAATACTTTCTGCGGCAGCGGCCGCTGCCTAAATCATTCGATTATAATATTATAGCACACGAGGCAGAGAGTGACTAGTCACAAAGGTCTAATACTTCCATTCCCGGTACAAATCTTTGAGGATGCAGGCCCGGGTGATCATGCCGACGACGCGCTTGTTGTCCACGACAGGAAGAACCTTCAAGTGTTCCAGGATCATGACGGCTGCGACCTGTTCGACATCGGCCTTGGGCGTCGCGATCATGACGTTCTTGGTCATCAATTTTTCGCAGGGCTGATCCAGGAGGTTCTTGAATTCCTTGGCGTATTTGCCGACGCGGCTGGTATAAATTTTGGTGCCGATGAAGGGCAGGCGCGGAATGTGTGGCTTCGAACTGCGGTACATGAGGTCGGCGCTGGAAATGAGGCCGATGAGGTGGTCTTCTTCATCGACGACGGGCACAGCCAGCAGGCGATGCTTGATGAAGATGCGGAAGACGTCGCGGATGGGAATATCCGGTGTCACCGAGACGAAAACCTTTTCCATGACATCTTTGACGCGGACGACAGGGCGTTCCGCTTCCTTGTCTTCGCCCGGTCCCGGACCTTTATTGATGTTTTCAGCCATTGTCTATTCCCCCTTTCCCCTAGTCGTCGCCGTATTCACGGTACAATTCATCGAGGATGTTGCCGCGGGTGACGATGCCGACGATGTGCTTTTCTTTAACAATAGGAATGACCTTCAGATGTTCGGCCACCATGACGCCGGCGATCTGTTCGACTTCCGCATCCGGTGCGGCAATGATGACGTCTTTGGTCATCATATCTTTCGCCGTGCAGGCCATGAGTTTCTTGAATCCCTTGTCGTATTCGCTGATGCCGTTATAATAAATGCTGGCTCCCAAAAGATTGACATAGTGAGGGACATGAGGTTTGACCTTCTTGTAGAGCAAATCCGCATCGGTGACGATGCCGGCGAGCTCATCTTTTTCATTGATGATGGGAATGGCCGTAATGTGGTTCTTGACGAACATGTTGACCAAATCGAAGACCGACGTTTCCGGCGTTGCCGTAACGAAATTCTTTTCCATAATATCCGATGCCGTACGTTTAGACATAGTTATCACTCCTTTTCCTTATATTATAAGTATTAGACATGAGACCCCCGATTTCCTGCTTGGGAGGTAAAAAAAGCGCTGTCGCATGAAGACAGCGCTTTTTTACGTTGGTCGTAGGTCGTTCATCGTTTGTCGTACGGGATGAAAAATATCAACCTATCACGATGAATGATGAACTACGAACGAAAAAATTTTAAGTCTAAAGGATTTTGCATGATAGCAGAAGCCTTCATGCGACAGTCCCTTTTAGTTGTTAGTGGTTAGCGGATGGTTTTAAATTTAAGGCACAGCGGGCCGCCCTACGAACAACGAGCCACGAATCACGAGCCACTATAAATCCAGCTTATTTCCCGCAATAGGCGATGACTTCGACTTCTACGAAGACGTCTTTCGGGAGGCGGCTGATTTCGACGCACGAACGGGCCGGCAGGTTCTTCTGGAAGTATTTGCCATAGACTTCGTTGACGGCGCCGAAGAAGTTGATGTCCGTCAGGTAAACCGTCGTCTTGACGACATCATCGTAAGAGAGACCGGCTTCTTCGAGGATAGCGCCGACGTTCTTCATGCACTGTTCAGCCTGTTCGACGACACCGCCGGAAACGATCTTGCCTTTTTCCGGGTTGATGGCAATCTGACCGGATGCGAAGAGGAAATCACCGGCTTTGATAGCCTGGGAATACGGGCCTACTGCGCCCGGAGCTTTGGTCGTGCTGATAACATTAACTGCCATGATAGATGCATCTCCTTAATTTTAATCTAACTGTATTATACATCGCAGGCCCCGGGAAAGCCATAGACCTGCGACAGATAATCACGATTCCGATTCAGTTTTGGCGACCGTCGCCGCATCTCCTCCAGCCCCTTCGATGAGGTGCCCTTCTTTATCGTACTGTTTCTTGTTCAGGCCACAGGCGAACCAGGCGATGATGACGGCGGCGATGTAGACCCACGACGAGAAGATGGACATGCGCGTATCAGGATTGTAGATCATGCCGATAGTGACGAGAATCAGGAAGATGATGCAGAAGTAATTGGAATAAGGATAGAGCGGCGATTTGAAAGGATGTTTCGCCATGACTTCCGGTCCCCAGGCCTTGCGGAAATTTTTCTGGGCATAGGCCAGGACGAACCAGGCGACCATGCCCGGAAAAACGGAGGCACTGTATAAATAGAGGAACAATTTGGAGTCCGGAATGAGATAGTTGAGGATGACGCCGATAGCCAGGACAACGATGGTGACGGCAATACTGTTGCGCGGCACGCCGGTCGGTGACAATTTGGCGAAAATCTTCGGCGCCTGGCCGTTCTGGGCCAGCGTATAGAGCATACGGCCTGAGCTGTACATGCCGCTGTTGCAGCCGGACAGGGCCGCCGTGAGGACGACGAAGTTGATGATGCCTGCCGCTGCCGAGATGCCGACTTTGGCAAAGGTCATGACGAAGGGACTGCCGATATAGCTGACTTCATTCCAGGGATAGATACAGAGGATGATGAAAATCGAGCCGATGTAGAAGATGAGGATACGCCAGACGATATTGTTGACGGCCTTCTTCAAAGTATGTTTCGGTTCCTGGGCTTCGCCGGCCGTGATGCCGATGAGTTCGACGCCCTGGAAGGACGCGGCGACGACGCACATGGCCGCCAGCATACCGCCCCAGCCGTTAGGCATGAAGCCGCCGTTGACCCAGAGGTTGCTGATGCCGACGGGGACGCCGCCGTTGCCGAAGCCAAAGAGGATGACCGCCGCACCGACGATGAGCATGACGATGATGGTGACGACTTTGATCAGGGCGAACCAGAATTCAAATTCGCCGTAATATTTAACGGCCGCCATATTCGCCGCAGCGACGATGGCCATGCCGGCCAGGGCCGATATCCATTGCGGCAGCAATGGGAACCAGTAGTGGACATAGATGCCGACGGCTGTGATTTCCGACAGGCCGACGACGACCCACAAGAACCAATAGGAGCAGGCAGTGAGGTAGCCGACGAAAGGACTGATGTACTTATGACCATACGTGGCAAAGGAGCCCGTAACCGGTTCCTGATAAAGCATTTCCCCCATGATGCGCATGATGAAAAACATGACGACGCCCGTTACGGCATAACAGAGCAATACCGACGGTCCCGCCATCTGAATGGTGTTGGCCGACCCCATGAACAAGCCGACACCAATCGTCCCCCCAAGAGCGATCATCTCTACGTGACGCGGCTTCAGGCCGCGTTCCATTTTCTGCTGTTCCATGATCAGGCCTCCACTACTTCAAGGTAACAAAATAATGATGGTCTTTGAGCATGGTCATCAATTTTTCAACGTGCTTTTCGTTAGCCGTTTCCAGTTCCAGTGAAACGGCGGTCATGCCCATGTCGATGCCGTGCTGGCTGCGTTCATGGGTGATGGAAAGGACGTTGGCATTGGTGCCGGCAATGAGGGTCAGGAGCTTGACCAGTTCGCCCGGTACGTCGGGGATAACGGTCTGGAAGAAAATCTTGCGCTGGGACTTGATCAGGCCCTGGTTGATGACGCGGGTCATATTATTGCCGCCGCTGACGAGGGCTGCGACTTTCTTGTTGCGGATGCCGGAAATCTTGCCGCTCATGAGGGCTGCTACCGGTACGGCACCGGCCCCTTCGGCAACGGTCTTGCCCCGTTCGAGGAGGAGCAGGATGGCGCTGGCGATTTCCGATTCATCGACAGTAACGATTTCATCGACGTATTTCTTGCAGATATCAAAAGTCAGGTCGCCCGGTGTCTTGACGGCGATGCCATCGGCCAGGGTAGCCTTGCCGTTGTAGGTGATGACCTGCCCCTTTTCGACGGATTCCTTCATGGACGGCATGTTTTCCGTCTGGACGCCGATGACTTTAATCTTCGGGTTGACGCTCTTGGCTGCTACGGCCAGGCCGGAAATGAGGCCGCCGCCGCCAATCGGTGCAACGATGGCATCGACTTCAGGCAGCTGTTCGATGATTTCCAGGGCAATCGTCCCCTGGCCGGCGATGACTTCCGGGTCATTGAAGGGATGGACGAAGGTGTAGCCGTGTTCCGTCGTCAATTCAACGGCTTTGGCAGCAGCTTCGTCAAAGAAGTCCCCGTAGAGGACGACGTTGGCACCGTAGCCGCGGGTTGCCGTAATCTTGCTCAAGGGAGCGTGTTTCGGCATGCAGATGACGGACTGGCAGCCGTATTCGCTGGCTGCCAGGGCGACGCCCTGGGCATGGTTGCCGGCCGAAGCGGCGATGACGCCTTTTTCCCGTTCTTCCGGTGTCAGGGATGCGACTTTGTTATAGGCACCGCGCAGTTTAAAGGAGCCTGTCCGCTGGAGGTTTTCCAACTTCAAATAGACTTCGCAGCCAGCCAGATCGCTGACGGAATTGCTGTACGACAAGCCTGTCTTCTGGGCGACGCCCTTCAAGCGTTCCTGGGCATCTTTGATCATTTGTAAGGTTACTTTTTCTTCACTCATGGTATGTGCTGCTAAATAGCAGCGTCCCTCCTTCGTTAGTTAGAATAAATACGGTTTGCTTATGCCTTTACTATACGCCTTTGTCTGTCCATTGTCAATAGAGTATCCACGTGTTTGTCCATTATAAAGAGACTCATGTTTACTGAACCAGAAATCATCATTGCTTATTTTGCATAAGCTGGCATCGAACGATGCGAAAGGAAGAAGCTTCCTTTATGGCAGTTTCTTCGTGACTCGTAATCAGCAGTCAGCCGTTAGCAGTCAGCCATTAGTAGCTCGCAAGCGCTTTACTAACTACGAACTATAAAAGGGACTGTCACACGAAGGCTTATGCCATCATGCGAAGTCCCTTTGCTTCAGAGTTTGTAGTACAGAATTTATGGTTTGCAGAGAAGACCTTTAAATTTAAAGCCATCCGCTAACCACTAACAACTAGCCACTAACAAC
>ERZ791846.619-NODE-619-length-16634-cov-3.40201_pt1 | contig 16634 bp, 13 predicted proteins | sample MGYA00510289_ERZ791846 | MGnify/ENA primary metagenome ERZ791846 (study PRJEB30046, sample SAMN00715274) | human gut metagenome | study: EMG produced TPA metagenomics assembly of the A metagenome-wide association study of gut microbiota in type 2... | reverse complement strand
GAGTTTGTAGAAGATGGCTTTAAATTTAAAAACCTTCACTAAAAACTACAAACTGAATACTCAAAAAGGCTTGTCGCACATGCGACAAGCCTTTTTTCATACTACATATCTTTCAGTCTTCCGACTGTTTGTTTAGGACGGACTCGTTTGTGTCCGAATGTTTCTACGATGATGAACATCATGGGGATGAGGAAGACGCCGAAGATGGTCGCAATGGACGTACCAAAGACGACGGTGATGCCCATCGCGACTCGCGATGCGGCGCCGGCGCCGCTGGCCATGGCCAGTGGGATGGAACCGACGACGAAGGCCAGGGACGTCATGATGATCGGGCGGAGACGGATCTTGGCGGCTTCGATAGCAGCCGATACGGGATCCATACCGCGTTCATCGACACGGACTTTAGCGTATTCGATAATCAAGATGGCGTTCTTGGCGGCCAGACCGATGACGGCCAACAGGCCAATCTGGAAGTACAGGTTATTCTGCTGGTTCAGGAGGTAGGCAAAGGCCGAAGCCCCGAAGACGCCTGCCGGCAGACTGAACATAACAGCAAAGGGTACTTTCCAGCTTTCATACAAGGCGGCCAGGACGAGGAAGACGAAGAGGATAGCCAGGGCAAAGACGTAGACCGTCTTGTTGCCGGCTTCGACTTCTTCACGGCTCATGCCGCTCCATTCATAGGCATAGCCTTCACTGAGCGTGTCTTTAGCGACTTCTTCCAGCGCTTTAAGGGCATCACCGGAGCTGTAGCCATTAGCCGGGGCCCCTTGAATCTTGATGGCCGGATAGTCGTTGAAACGGTTGAGGATCGACGCCGAACCGATGGCTTTCGGTCGGACAAAGTTGGCCACCGAAACGAGCTGGTTGGCACTGTTGCGGACGTAGATGTGGTTATTGGCATCGATGGTTTCACGGAATTCCGGAGCGGCCTGAACGACGACCTTAAAATTACGACCGAACATGGTGAAATCGTTGACCTGATAGGAACCATAGAAGGACTGGAGCGTCGAATAGAGGTCGCTCAGGGAAACGCCTTCTTTGGCAACTTTATCGCGGTCGATGTCGAGCTGATAGCCCGGCGTATCGGCAGCAAAGGCCGTGTAGACCGACCCGATTTCCGGCCGCTTCCGGGCAGCGGCGATGAATTTCTGTGCCATCGCTGATAATTCAGCCGTCGTATGGCTGCCGCGGTTTTCCAGCTGCATCGTAAAGCCCGACGACGTACCCATGCCGTCGATCGGCGGCGGGTTCATGGCGATGACCGTAGCCTGAGGAATCTGATTGCCCATGCCCATGATCTTGCCGACCAGGGCGTCGACGGACAGGGATTTATCTTTACGTTCATCCCAGTCACTCATGCCGATGAAGGACGTAGCCCCATTCGATTTCGGCCCATTGGCCAGGATACTGAAACCGACAACATTCATGACACTGGTCACGCCCGGCTGCTGTTCCAGCCATTTGCTGATTTGTTCACTGACTTGTTTCGTTTCCGTCTGGGAAATGCCTTCGGGCAAGGTGACGTTCATCATGACGAAGGCATTATCTTCCGACGGGACAAAGCCTGTCGGCATGATTTTAAAGACGCCTGCCGTGAGGGCGCTGATGATGACCAGGAAGGCCACGCACCATTTGAGGTGGAGCTGCAAGTGAGCCAGGCGCAGGCCATACCAGGCGATGAGCCTATCGAAGGCATCATTGAATTTCTGGAAGAACTTGTAAATGCCCTTGGGGTTGTCATTGGGTTTGTGGACATTCAAAATCGACGCACACATGGCCGGTGTCAGGGTCAAAGCGACGAAGGCCGAAATGAGGACCGACACGGCAATGGTCAGGGCGAACTGGCGGTAGAGGATACCGCTCATGCCGCTGATGAAGCCGACGGGGATGAAGACGGCGGCCAGGACGCAGGCAACACCGATAACCGGGTTCTGTACGTTCTGCATGGCGATGATCGTCGCCTCCCGCGGACTTCGGGCGTTGTACTTGATTTCGTATTCGACGGCTTCGATGACGACGATGGCGTCGTCGACGAGGAGGCCGATGGCCAGGACCATGGCGAACAGCGTCAGGGTGTTGATGGAGAAATCGAGGACCTTGAAGCAGGCAAAGGTACCCAGAAGGGATACAGGGACGGCGATGAGCGGGATCAGCGTCGACCGGCCGCTCTGAAGGAAGATGTAAACGATGAGGGCGACCAGCAGCAGGGCTTCGATGAAGGTTTCAATAACTTCGTGGATCGATGCCGTAACGAAGGTCGTGCTATCGTAGACAATCTTATAATCCAAGTCAGATGGGAACGACTGTTTCGCCTTTTCCAAGACTTTGCGGGCGCCGCTGACGGACTGCATGGCATTGGCGTCTGCTGTCAGGCTGATCATGAAACCGGCAGCCTTGCCGCCGTTGAGGTTACTGGCAACGGAATAATCCTTGGATCCCAGGCTGACATCGGCAATGTCGCCGACGCGGACCATGGTACCGTCGGGATTGGTGCGGACGATGACGTTCTTGAACTGTTCCGCCGTCTGCAAGCGGCCGTCGGTACGCAGGGTATACTGGTAGGTCTGGTTGTTCGGCGACGGCTGGGAGCCGATGGTGCCGACAGCGGCCTGTTTATTCTGAGTGCTGATAGCCGAGATGACATCGGTCGGTGTAATCTTCAAGATATTCATCTTCATCGGGTTGAGCCAGATGCGCATGGCATAGTCAGACCCGAATTCCTGGACGTCGCCGATGCCCGGGACGGATTTCAGTTCATCCATGAAGTATTGGGTAGCATAGTTCTTCATGAACGTCGCATCATAAGAGCCATTGGGCGAAACCAGGGCGAAGACCATAGCCATGGAACTCGTCGACTTCTGGACTGTAACACCGGTCTGGGTAACTTCTGACGGCAAGGTCGACTGGACCTGGCTGACGCGGTTCTGAGTGTTGACCGTGTCCATATCACCATCGCTGCCGGACTTGAACTGGACGGTCATGGAGTAAGACCCGTTATCGTTCGTCGAGCTTTCCATATTGACCAGGTTATCGACACCGACAAGCTGGCGTTCGATGACGCTGGCCACGGTCGTGCCGACGACTTCGGCATTCGCGCCGATATAAGTAGCCGAGACGCGGACCTGCGGCGGCGTGCCCTGCGGATACTTGGCAACCGGCAGAGTCGCCATCGACAACAGGCCGAAGATGGAAATGATCAGCGAAATGACGATAGCGAAGATAGGCCGGTCGATAAAGAACTTAGATATCACGATCCCGCCTCCTAACTATTTGACGATGATGTGTCCGACGACGTATCGGAGCTGTCGTTGTCGATATCGGCCTTGGTCAGCAGGTGCTGGTCCAAGGCAGCGCCTTTGGCCTTCTGATAGCCGTCGACGATAATCGTATCGCCATCCTGAAGACCATCGTTGATGATCCAGAATTTGCCGACTTTCTGGCCCGGCGTGACTTCCCGGTTCTGGGCTTCGCCATTGCCGTCGATGACGGATACATAATATTTACCCAGCGTCTGCTGGACGGCGCGCTGCGGTACGGACAGCGCATTGCGCTGGATCTGGGTATCGGAAACGACCGTCGCATAGAGGCCTGGGATGAGGAGATTATCCGGATTGTCGAAGACGGCCTTGACGATGATCGAGCCAGAGTTGCCATCCATGCCGTGGTTGACCTGGGTGACATGGCCTTCATAAGGATACATGGTGCCGTCGCTCAAGCGGAGCAGGAGATGGTCGCCCCAGCTGCCGGCGTTGTCCGCAGCCTGCTTGGTCATCTGCAGGTATTCGGCTTCACTGATGGAGAATTCGACATAGACCGGATTGGTCGAAGAAATGGTGACCAGTGCCGTCGAACCGGCCGTCGCAAAGGTACCGATAGGTACGTCATCGACGTTCAATTTGCCGCTGAACGGAGCATAGACAATGGTATCGTCGACGTTATCCTGAGCAGCGTCGACCTGGGCTGCATTGGCTTCGACGACAGCCTGCTGCTGCTGCGTAGCCGCTTCCTGGTCGGTGACGGTCTGCTGCGGGATGGCGTCCTGGCTGGCCAGGGTCTGGTAACGGCGCAGGTTCAGCTGCTGATTGGCCAGATTGGCTTCGGACTGGGCCTGGGTAGCCTTGGCCTGGGCCAGGGCGGCGTCATAGGTCCGGCTGTCGAGGCGGAACAACGGCTGCCCTTCCGTGACTTCCTGACCGCCTTGGACGTATTTTTCTACGACACGGCCGGAAATCTTGGGACGGACAGGCACCTTGTCTGTTGCCGTCACGGTACCGCTGTACTCGGCCTTGACCGGCGTGTCCGCGGCGACGACTTTGTACGTGTTGACTGCAACGGGAGCCTTAGTCGCACTTTGGTTGGCCCCACAGCCGGCTAAGAGCGCGGCGATGGTGAGTACGGTAACGCTCATCGTCGCAAGTTTGCGTTTTTGTATCATCTTCACTTTCCTCCTATTTCTTTCGATTCCTGATTTTTAATGCCATAAAGCAAGACGTTGATACAGCGCTTCATATAGTCACTAAAGGTGGAATCGTGTTTGACATCATTAAAATAATCGATAATGTCATCGGCTGCGCTATGCAGGATACGCAAGAACAGGAACTTATCAAAGGGCTTGAATTCTCCTGTCTCCTGAGCTTCATCGAGGAGCCGTTCCAAAAGGAGCCAGTCTTTTTTATAGCGGGACTGCAAGCGTTCACAAGTACCGGGCATCTTTGCCAGGAGATCCGATGTTTTCCGCACGGACAGGACCTGCCAGTTGTCACTGGGCACGTCGAAATAAGCGATGAGCTTGGCTTCGCAAGTCATGGCCGGATCGCTGACGATACGCTGATGATAGGCATAGATCTTATCGGTAAAATCGGCGATGGCCTGTTCGATGATTTCCTGTTTCGACGAAAAATTTTCGTATAAAGTCCGCTTGCTGATGCGCAGATTACGGGCTAAGTCGTCCATGTGGAAATTGGAACCATGGCGGTTAATTTCACGAAGGGCTTCGGCCAGAATCTTGGCGCGGATATTTTCTGTCATGTAAACACGTCCTACTCAAAAAAATACAAGGTGATACTTTTGAAACTCAAACTATAAAACTCAGTACCAATTTATAGTTTAATATACAGCACCTTATAAGTCAATAAACAAGTTGATATTATTATTTTCTCAATTCTTCGGCAAATTTCCGAATCGGCAGGACTTTGTATAAAACAGCACCACAGGCCGCACCAATACAGGTATTGGGCAAAAAGGCAACGATGAAGAACCATAAGGCGACGACTTTGGAATCGAGGACGAAAGCGGCGACAGGATAGGCGATGAGGCCGCCCAGAAGGCCGGTCCCGACGATTTCCCCGATGACGGCACCCCAGATGGAATTTGTTTTTTTATACAAAACGCCGGATAAAGCGGCGCCGATCATGCTGCCGGGATAGGCCAGGACGGTACCGACGCCCATGGCAATGCGGATGGATGAAATGCAGAAAGCACCGGCCGTCGAATAGCGCCAGCCCACGAGGACCGACAAGAGGACATTGATGAGGTGTTGCAGCGGGAAGACCCGGGCACCGCCGAAGGGAAAGGATACGAAAGGCGCCAGGAGGACGCCGATGGCGATGAAAATCGCCGTCACTGTCATTTTCTTGAGTTCAGTATTATTCACGATGTACTACAACCTTTCCATATTTTTGTAAGATAGCATCATTTAATTGATAAAAGGCATCGAAGAGACGGGCGTGAAAGGTCCCCGGCCCATTCTTCCCCTCCCCTGCCAGGGCCAGCTCGCCGCCGATGCCCATGGCCAGGATGCCGCCGGCTGCGGCTGTGAACGGGTCGGCCACGGCGGCAAAGGAGGCGATGAGGGACGTCGTCATGCAGCCCGTACCGGTCACATAGGTCAGCAGGGGACAGCCGTTGCGGATTTCGGCCGTCTGGCAGCCATCGGAAAGGACATCGACGGCGCCGGTGATGGCGACGGTCGTCCCGAGATGGCTGGCCAGGGACGAAGCCAGGGCCGGGTCGGCTGGGCCTAGACGGCTGTCGACGCCGAAATCCTGGCCGCTCTTATGGGCTGCCAGGCAGGTGATTTCCGACGCGTTGCCGCGGATGACGGCCATAGGCAGTTCATCCAGCAGGCGCAGGGCCGCCTGGGTGCGGAAGGTCGTACCGCCGGCGCCGACGGGGTCGAAGACGATGGGCACGCCGTGGGCAGCGGCCGATTTACCGGCTGCCAGCATGGCCTCCAGGGTCCACGCCTGGAGCGTCCCCAGGTTGAGGACCAGGGCCCTGGCGGCAGCCGCCATTTCGGCGACTTCCTCGACGGCATTGGTCATAGTCGGCGACGCGCCGATAGCCAGGGTCGCATTGGCGCAGTCAGTCATGGTGACGAAATTGGTGATATGGTGAATGAGGGGCCGCTGACGGCGCAGTTCCTCAAGGGCCCTGGCGACGGCCGGAATAAGTTCCATCTTCATCCCCCCTTCTAGACGTGGAGCTTGAGGATGGCCTTCTTGATGGCCTTCCCCTGCCCGTCAGGCGCGCAGAGGCAGCGATGGCCGTCAGCCGGCGTGAAAATGGCATACGTTCCCGGCGTCATGGCAATGACCGTATCGTCGGCGACATCGGGATTGTAGAACCAGGCATCGCTGTCGGCCCGGCTGTCATCGACGACAGGGCCGGCCTGGCATAAGGGCTGCCAGCCGATGTTCTCTTCGCCTTCGAGGACGTACTGGACGTCGATGTAGTCGCGGTGGGCTTCCATCAGACGCTGGCTGGCCGGCGCCGTTTCCGTGACATCGACATTCATGTAATTGACTGTATCGAAGGTATGGCGTCCGGGATTCAAGTCCGACTTGACCAGGGAAGACAATTTCTCGATCCACGGCCGGATATATTCCGGCAGGAAACGGCTTTCCTTTTCATACTGGGAAATATTACCTACGAACATGGGATTCCCTCCTAATCTTCGTCGCTGGCTTCGCGGGCTGCGACGTTTTTATCGAACAGGGCATCGGCGAACTGGGCGGCATCGAAGGGACGCAGGTCGTCGACGCCTTCGCCGACGCCGACCCAGCGGACAGGGACGCCCAATTCCCGCTTGACCGACAAGATGACGCCACCTTTGGCCGTCCCGTCGAGCTTGGTCAGGACGACGCCCGTCAAGGGGACGACGTCGCCGAAGAGTTTGGCCTGGCTGACGGCATTCTGGCCCGTCGTGGCATCGAGGACGAGGAGCGTTTCCTGCGGAGCTCCTTCGATGTTGCGGCTGGCGACACGGGCCATTTTCCGCAATTCTTCCATGAGGTTGGACTTGGTCTGCAAGCGGCCGGCCGTGTCGACGAGGAGGATATCCATGCCCTTGGCTTTGGCCGACGCCGTGGCATCGAAGACGACGGCGGCTGCATCGGCGCCTTCCTGATGCTTGACGATGGGTACGCCGACGCGGTCCGCCCAGATGGTCAGCTGTTCCGACGCTGCCGCACGGAAGGTATCGCCGGCGGCGAGCATGACCGATTTCCCCTGCTGCTTGTAATACTTGGCCAGTTTGCCGATAGTCGTCGTCTTGCCGACGCCGTTGACGCCGACGATGAAGATGACCCGCGGCCCGTCTGTTTCCGGCAGGGGTTCATCGTTTTCATTGAGCAGGGCGACGATGCATTTTTCCAAATACGGGACGACGTCGTTGCCGTCTTTGATTTCCTTCGATTTGACACCGGTCCGGATCTGGTCCAGGAGGTATTCCGTCGTTTCGACGCCAATATCGCCGGTGAGCATGACCGCTTCCAGGTCATCGTACATGTCGTCGTCGATCTTGGCATAGCCGCGGACGACGGTTTCGATATTCTGGATGAGCGAGTGTTTCGTCTTTTCTAAGCCTTTGCGCAGTTTTGAAAAAAATCCCATAGTTATGTTCCTTCCTTTAACAATTCATCTACTTTGACAGTCAGCAGGCGCGATACGCCTTTTTCTTCCATGGTCACGCCCAACAGGGTATTGGCCGCTTCCATGGTCTTGCGGCGGTGGGTGATGACGATGAACTGCGTCGCACCGCTGTAATTCTTGAGGTATCGGGCCATGCGTTCGACATTGGCTTCGTCCAGGGCGGCGTCGACTTCGTCGACCAGGCAGAACGGTGCCGGATGATAGGCCAGAAAAGCCAGGAGCAGGGCAATGACCGTCAGGGCCCGTTCGCCGCCGGAGAGAAGCGTCAGGGACTGCTGCTTCTTTCCTGGCGGGCGGATATAGATTTCCACACCGGCTTCCAGGATATGTTCCTTGTCGGTCAGGGCCAGGTGGGCCGTACCGCCGCCGAAGAGACGGCTGAAGATATCCTGGAAGTGGACCCCGATTTCCTTGAAGGCCTTGGCGAATTGTTCGGCCATGGCCGCGTCGATTTCAGCGACGACAGTCCGCAGTTTTTCCCGCGATTCTTTCAGGTCATCGCACTGGCGGTTGTAGAAGTCCCGCTTTTCCAGAGCCGTCTTGTATTCGTCTTCAGCTGCCGGGTTGATGGTCCCCAGGGCTGTGATCTGCCCTTTCAGGGAGGCGACCTTGTCGTGGAGCTCTTTCAGCGAGCCTTCGCGGCGGCGCTCCATGGCTTCCTGGCGGCTCAGGCCCTGCATGGCCAGCCGTTCTTCGTGATGGCTGATATCGCTCTTGTATTTTTCCCGCTGGATGTCGGCAGCGTTGCAGCGCTGCTGCCAATCCTGATGGCGCCGGCGCAGGTCGTCGACGACACCATCCAGGTCCTGGCTCTGTTTCAAAGACTCATTGCGGGTCTGATAAAAAGCCTCTTTGGCCTGGTCGCAGCGGACCGTATCGGCTTCTTTCAAGGTAATATTTTTCGACAGTTCTGTCAACAGGCGGGCCGCTTCTTCCTGGCGGCGGCGCAAATCCTGGCGGCGCTGGGCCAGGGCCTGTTCCTGTACCGTCAGTTCCTGCTGCCATTTGTCATGCTGGCGCAGCTGGTCGTCGCCATGGCTGGCCTGTTCTGTCAGTTTGGCTACGGCAATCTGCCTTTCCGTCAAGGTCTGGCGGCACTGGGCGGCTTCGGCCTTGGCAGCATCACAGGCGTCCTGCCATTGCTGGACATCGGCGGCCGGCCCCGTTTCCATATCGGCCAGGGCGGCTTCCTTGGCGACCAGCCGGGCCTGCATGTCGGCCCGTTCCTTTTCCAAGGCTTCGACGCGCTGGTCAAAATCAGCCAGGGCCTGGCGGATATCGGCCAGGCCCTTCTCTTCCTGACCGCCCTGCCAGCGGGCCTGTTCCGCAGCCTGGCTGGCTTTGCGCCAATGGTCTTCGGCCTGGGCCAGTTCCCGGGCAGATTCTTCGGCCTGCCGGCGCAGTTCCCGGCCCGCAGCGGCCAGGTTTTCCAGACGCTGCTGGCCACGGCGGCAGGTCTCCTGCAATTCCTGCAGCAGCGCCCGCCGGCTGATGAGGGAACCTTCCTGATTGCGGGCGCTGCCGCCGGTCAGGGAGCCGCCGGCGTTGAACTGCGTCCCGTCGAGGCAGACGATGCGCAGGCGATGGCCGTATTTCCGGGCCACAGCCGAGCCCGTATCCATGGTATCGGCCAGGAGGGTCCGCCCTAAGAGGGATGAAAAGACCTTCTCATATTTAGCATCATAAGAAATAGCATCGGAGGCGAAGCCGAGCATGCCCGGTTCGCCGGCAGCCTGTTCTTCATCGGCTGTCCGCTGCCGGCTGCGCAGGGTATCCAGGGGCAGGAAGGTCGTCCGGCCGGCTTTTCTGTCTTTTAAATACGAAATAGCCTGTTTGGCCGCCCTTTCGTCTTCGGCGACGACGTAACGGACGGCACCGCCCAGGGCGACGTCGATGGCGACGGCAAAGCGCGATGGGATCTGGCAGAGTTCGCCGACGGCGCCGCACAGCCGGCTGCGCCAGGGCTGGCTGGCTGTCAGGACGACTTTGACCGCCCGTCCCAGGCCTTCATGTTCCTGTTCCATGCTCTGGAGGACGCGCATGCGCTGGGAGGCGGCGTCGACATCGCCGCGCAGGCGGCGGTATTCGTCTTCTCCTTTTTTCAGGCGCTGGCCCTTTTCCTGAGCCGTCTGTCGCAGCGAGGCGGCCTGCTTTTCAAAGGCGGCGGCTTTTTTCTGGCACGCTTCCTGTTGGGCCTGGGCTTCCTCATGGCGGGCTTCTGCCGCTGTCAGGGTCTGCTTCTTGTCTTCCCACTGTTTCAGGGCCTGCTGGCAGGCGGCTTCATTTTCTTCCAGGCGGCGGCGCAGGTCTTCACTGTCCCGGCGCAGCATGAAAGCGTCGCGGCTGCGCTTGGAGTTGGCGTCGACCCGCTCCTGCAGGGCCTTTGCTGCCGCTTCGGCCTTGGCTTCGGCCTGGCCGAACAGGGTCTGAGTCAGGGCTAAAGCCTTCTGAGCCGCAGCCAGTTCAGCTGCTTTCTGGTCCTTCTGGGCCTGCAGTGTTTCTTTTTGTTCCTGCCAGGCTGCCTGGCGCTGCTGCAGCTGAGCGGCGTCGTCAGCGGCCTGGGATTCGTTCTCGGCCAGTTCGGCCTGCCGCTGCCGGCAGGCTTCACGGCGGTGGACGAGGCTGTCCAGCTCGTTGTGGACGGCCATGGCTTCTTCATCGAGGCGGCGCAGTTTTTCGTCGTCTGCCGCCATGACCTCCAACAGGGCCTTGCGTTTTCCCTCGGCCGCTGCCAGTTCCTGGGCGGCCTTTTCTTCTTCTGTCGCCGCCGTCATGCGGCTGTTCTCGGCTTTGGCCAGGAGGCGTTCGCTGTTGCGCAGTTCCTGCAAGGTCACGGTCCCTTCATAGGCCAGGCGCTCGCTGTCGAGGCAGCGGAATTTCTGCAGAGTTTCTGCCTGTTCCTGCAATGGTTCCAGCCGCTCTTCGAGGACGCTCATGAGGTCGCGGATGCGCTCCAGGTTGCGCTCGGTCTCGGCGATCTTGCGCAGGCCGTCGGCCTTGCGGCCTTTGAAGCGGCTGATGCCAGCAACTTCTTCAAAGATGACCCGCCGCTCTTCGGGCTTGCTGTTGAGGATGCGGTCGACGCGGTTCTGGCCGATGACGGCCATAGAGTCCTGGCCGATACCCGTATCGGCGAAGAGGATATGGATATCTTTCAGGCGGCACGGCCGGCGGTTGATATAGTATTCACTGTCGCCGGAGCGGAAGAGGCGCCGCGTGACGACGACTTCCGTGAATTCCGTATCCAAGGCGTGGTCGCTGTTATCGAAGTACAGCGAGACTTCCGCTGCCCCCTGGGGCCGGCGGGTCTGGGTCCCGGCAAAGATGATGTCTTCCGACTTCTGCCCCCGCAGCTGGCGGACATTCTGTTCCCCCATGACCCAGCGGACGGCATCGGAAATATTGCTCTTGCCGCTGCCATTGGGACCGACGATGGCCGTAATGCCCTTGTCGAAGGTCAGGGTCGTCTTATCTGCAAAGGACTTGAATCCCCGCAGTTCCATTTTCAATAATTGCATAGTTTCTACTCTCTCTGTGGACTGCCCGGACGGACACGGTATGGCGCCGCATAGCAGTTCTGCTTATTTACTCGTACAGTTAATGATACCATAATTACCAGCCTGCCGCCACCACGGCGTCGCCAGCCAGGGCTGGGCAAAGTTTGTGTAAAATATCAGGGAAAGCCTTGACAAGTCCTGTCTTAATGGATTATATTAGAATTTGGGTTTGAAGGCCCTCATTCTGCAGAAAGGGAGAGTACCGTAATGATTCAAGTTTATAAGCACAGCAACGGCCATCTGGAAGACAACATTTCCCTGGCATCGGCTGAAAAAGGATCCTGGATCCACGTCGTAAATCCCGATTCCGAAGATTTACAGCTCGTATCCATGGTCACGGAAATCCCCACTGATGTTCTGAAAACCGCCTTGGACACGGAAGAACGTTCCCACGTCGAAATCGAAGATAACTACATCTTTGTCGTCATCAACATCCCGATCATCTTGGAAACGGACAGTTATGACACCTTGCCCCTGGGCATTTTCATTACACCGGACTTCATCATCACCCTCTGTATTCAAGAAACAGAAGTCATGCGCGCCTTTACGGAGAATAAGTATCCTCTGTTCTATACATTCAAGAAAACGCGTTTCTTATTCCAGATCCTGTACCGTTCGGCGACGCTGTTCCTGCGCTACTTGATGCAGATCAACCGCCGGACCGATGACATCGAGGAAATCCTGCGCCATTCCATGCGCAACAAGGAATTCTTCCTGCTCCTGGAATTACAGAAATCCTTGACGTACTTCACGTCGGCCCTGCGCAGCAATGGCATCGTCATGGAACGGCTCATGCGCCTGCGCCGCAATACGTCGCTCCACCACCTCATCAAGATGTATGAAGAAGACGAAGACCTCCTGGAAGATGTCATCATCGAAAACAAGCAGGCTATCGAAATGGTCGAGATGTATTCCAACATCCTCATGAATATGTCCGATGCCTTTGCATCCATCATTTCCAACAACCTGAACTTGGTCATGAAATTCCTGGCTTCCATTACAATCATGCTGGCCGTCCCGACGATCATCTTCAGCCTGTGGGGCATCAACGTCCCCGTCCCCTTCCAGGACACGACAGCCGGCTTCTATTACGTCGTAGGCATCGCCATGTTCTGCACCGTTGTCGCCGTCATCATGCTCTGGCGGAAGGATTTATTCTGAAAGGCCCTTCACCATGCTCTTTATCGGTTCAAAAGAGCGGCGGTGAATGGGACAGGGCCCGTATTTTTGCAACGCTTCCATATGCATTTTCGTCAAATATCCCTTGTGCACGGCAAAGCCGTACTGGGGATATTTTTTGTCGTATTCGACCATGAGGCGGTCACGCGTGACTTTGGCGATGATCGAAGCGGCGGCGATGGACGCGCTCAGGGCGTCGCCGTGGACCAGGGACTTATGGGGCACGGTCAGTTCCCGAAGAGGCATGGCATCGACCAGGACGGCTTCAGCCGGCACGGCCAGGCCGTTCACGGCGTCGTACATGCCCTGCATGGTGGCGTGGTAAATATCGAGTTCGTCGATTTCTTTTTCCGACTTGGCCACACAGGATACGGCAACGGCTTCGGCCATAATTTTATCATAGAGGACGTCCCGCTTGGCCGGCGGGACTTTTTTGCTGTCATTGAGGCCGGGACATTCCCAGTAGGGCGGCAGGATGACGGCGGCTACCGGACCGGCAGCCGGGCCGCGGCCGGCTTCGTCGATGCCGGCTACGTGGTACAGCCCTTGGTTGTAGTAAGCCGTTTCCTGGGCATACATGTGCAGGACCCGTTCCCGTTCGGCTTCTTCCCGGATTTTCTGGCGCATATAGGCGGCAGCCAGCTTGCGGACCGACACGCGGCCGTCTTCTTTCATGGCTGCCAGGAGGTCCTGGACGTCACCGCCAGCGGCCAGGCGGGCCTTGAGGTCGGCGACGCGGAGTTTCTCGATGTCCATGGTCATTCCTCCCCTTCCCATTCGCCCAGCCGGTCCAGGGAGATGGCGCCGATCTTGCCTTCGCGGAATTCCTTGAGGATGAGCTTGTACGTCTTTTCCAGGTCGACGACGCCGCCGGAAACGATACAGCCCCGCTTGCGGCCGATGGCTTCGATCGTATCCAGCGGCTTGTCACAGAGGGTTTCCAGTTTATAACGGGCCTTCAATTCATCAGGGTACTGGGCCGATAACTGTTCGATGAGCTGCATGATGACCGTTTCCATGTCGAAGACCGTATCGGAAATGGCCCCTGTCGCTGCCAGGCGGTAGGCGCTGACCTGGTTTTCCAGTTTCGGCCACAAGACGCCCGGCGTATCCAGGAGGTCGAGCTGGTCGCCGATGTGGACCCACTGCTTGCCCTTCGTTTCGCCAGGCTTGTCGGCCGTCTTGGCCGCACTGCGGCGGGACAGCTTGTTGATGAGCGTCGATTTGCCGACATTAGGAATGCCCAGGATCATGGTGCGGACGGCGCGGTTCTTGAGGCCCCGGGCCTTCCAGCGGGCCAGCTTCGGCGCTGCCAGGGAGCGGACCAGGGAAATGAGCTGTTTCACCCCTTTGCCGCCTTTGCTGTTCAGGGCCAGGACCTTGCGGCCCTGCTGCTTGTAATAGGCCACCCATTCATCGAGGACGGCCGGATCGGCCAGGTCGGCCTTGTTGAGGACGACGATAGACGGCTTGTCGCCGATGAGGGACTTGATCATGGGATTGGTGCTGCTCATAGGGATACGGGCATCGACGAGTTCGATGACGACGTCGATGATCTTGAGATTTTCCTGAATAAGGCGCTTGGCCTTGGCCATGTGGCCGGGATACCAGTTGATTATCATAGTGAATCTCCTTTGGTGATGAGAAAAAAGGGCTTGTCGAACGACGACAAGCCCTTTTAAGTTGTTAGTGGCTAGTTGTTAGTTTTTAGTAGATGGCTTTATTTTAAAACTTCTAACTGCAAACTACAAACTCACGCTATTAGCCTTCTCTTGTTTCGGTGAGTTTCTGGATGTGGGCGACGACTTCGTCGATCGGTTTGGCGCCTAAATCGCCTTTAGAGCGGTCGCGCAGGCCGAGGGTGCCGTTTTCCATTTCTTTATCGCCGACGACAGCCATGTAAGGAACTTTTTCCATCTGAGCCTTGCGGATCTTGTAGCCGATCTTTTCGCTGCTTTCATCGACTTCGACGCGGATGCCCAATTTCTTGAACTTCTTAGCCAGGTCTTTGCAGTAAGCCAGGTGTTTGTCGGAGATGGGCAGGAACTTGATCTGGACCGGAGCCAGCCATACCGGGAAAGCACCGGCATAGTTTTCGGTGATGATGCCCAGGAAGCGTTCGATACTGCCGAAGCAGGCACGATGTACCATGACCGGGCGATGTTTCTGGCCATCTTCGCCGATATAGGTCATGTCGAAGCGTTCCGGCATGAGCATGTCGAGCTGGATAGTACCGCACTGCCAGGTACGGCCGATGGAGTCTTTCAGGTGGAAGTCCAGTTTCGGGCCGTAGAATGCGCCGTCGCCTTCGTTGATGACGTACGGGATCATGCAAGGTCTTGGTAGCCAGTTCCCAGATTTCGTCGGAGCCCATGGAGTCTTCCGGACGAGTGGACAATTCGACGTGATATTCCAGGCCGAACTGTTTGTAAGCCTTGTCGAAGAGGTCCATGACGCCGGAGATTTCTTCTTTCATCTGGCTCGGCAGCATGAAGATGTGAGCATCGTCCTGAGTGAAGCAGCGGACGCGGAACAGGCCGTGGAGGGCCCCATGGAGTTCATGGCGATGGACCAGGCCGAGTTCAGCCATGCGCATCGGGAAGTCGCGGTAGCTGTGGACGTTACTCTTATAGACCAGGATGCCGCCCGGGCAGTTCATCGGTTTGATGGCGTAAGGCTGTTCATCGATGGTCGTGAAATACATGTTGTCGCGGTAGTGATCCCAGTGGCCGGACTGTTCCCAGAGGTGACGGTTGAGGATCATCGGGGTCATGATTTCGTCGTAATCGGCTTCATCATGGAGTTCATGCCAGAATTTAAGCAAGTTGTTGCGCAGGATCATTCCCTTGGGATGGAAGAACGGGAAGCCCGGGCCTTCTTCGTGGAAGCTGAACAGGTCGAGCTGTTTGCCCAGTTTACGATGGTCGCGCTTTTCAGCTTCTTCCATCATCTTCAGGTATTCATCGAGTTCCGATTTCTTTTCAAAAGCGGTCCCGTAAATACGCTGGAGCATCTTGTTGTGTTCATCGCCGCGCCAGTAAGCACCGGCAACGGTGCGCAGCTTGAAGGCCTTGACGGCACCGGTCGAAGCGCAGTGCGGGCCGGCACAGAGGTCGACGAAGTCGCCCTGGCGGTAGATGGAGATGACGGCATCTTCCGGAAGGTCTTCGATGAGTTCTACTTTATAATCCTGGCCAGCGTCTTTGAAGAGTTTCAAAGCGTCGGCACGGGACAAGACTTCTTTGGTAATGGGAAGGTTTTCTTTGACGATCTTAGCCATTTCAGCTTCAATGGCAGCAAAGTCTTCCTGTGTGAAACGGTGTTCTGTGTCGAGGTCGTAGTAGAAGCCGTTTTCAATGGACGGGCCAATGGCGAACTTGACGCCCGGGAAGAGGTGCTGGATAGCCTGTGCCATGACATGAGATGCTGTATGGCGGAGCGTATCTTTCCCTTCCTGGTCGGCGAAGGTGAGGAATTCAACGGTCGAGCCGTCGACAATGGTTTCGCGGAGGTCCGTGACTTCACCGTTTACCTTTGCGACTAATACTTTCTTTGCAAGACTGTTGCTGAGCTGTTTGACAGCTTCGGCAAGAGAGATGCCATCGGGAAACTGTTTTTTGCTTCCGTCTTTTAATACTAATTCTGCCATTACAAACATCCTCCTTAATAAAAAAAGCTCTCGTCCTCAAGGGACGAGAGCATAACTCACGTGGTTCCACCCTAGTTCACCGGAAAACCCGATGTACTCAAGCGCGATAACGGGGCGGCCGGGACCCCCTACTTACTTCGGGAATCCTGCTCCAAGGCGGTAACTTGCCAGACTTTATAAAGCACTCTCACCATCGTGCCTCTCTCTGTAATAAAGGAGCTATCAAGTGTTGTCCTTTTCAAAGCATCTTACATATCTCTATGTATGCATAAATTATACGGCAGGAAATGGGGGTTGTCAAGAGAGAAAAGAGG
>ERZ791846.607-NODE-607-length-16886-cov-3.99192_pt1 | contig 16886 bp, 25 predicted proteins | sample MGYA00510289_ERZ791846 | MGnify/ENA primary metagenome ERZ791846 (study PRJEB30046, sample SAMN00715274) | human gut metagenome | study: EMG produced TPA metagenomics assembly of the A metagenome-wide association study of gut microbiota in type 2... | reverse complement strand
AATGTCTCATTGACGATGTAAGGTTCTCTACCGTCAATGAGACATTTGACATCATGGACGACTGTGACGCGTACCTGGAAAGGGGGTGAGAAACATGATTCGATATGACAGGGTAGCGATTCATGCGACGAAGACCGACGAGGGGTTCATCCGTGATAAACCTATCGTCGGCCGTACGGGCATCTTAGAGTACCGGAACCCGGACGGAAGTACCCGGCGGGAATACCGGCCGCCGGAAGAAGCCTTTAACGCGGATTCCTTGAACTCGCTACAGGGGAAACCTATCACAATGGGCCACCAGGGCATGGTGACGAGTGACAACAGCAATATCATTCAGCCTATCGGGACAGTCCTTTCCCCGGGCAGACAGGATAACAACAACATCGTGGCCGATGTAGTCATTTATCAGCTGCCGACCGAGGCCCGCGAACTTTCCTGCGGGTACAATCTCGACTTAGAGGAAACCCCGGGCGTGACGCCGGATGGACAGCCTTATGACGCCATTCAGCGGCACATCCGCTATAACCATGTGGCCGTGGTTCCCAAAGGGCGGGCCGGTATTGCCCGGCTGAACATGGACGGGGACCAGGAAATGGATTTTGAGGAGCACCAAGATACGACAGGAGGAACGAAGACAATGAAAAAAGTAAGACTCGACAATGGTATCGAATACGATGCGGCGCCGGAAGTGGCCGTATACGTTGACCAGCTGCGTGAAGACCATAAGAAACAGAAAGCTGAAATGGATACCTTGCAAGCCAAGTACGACGCCGCTGTTTCGGATTTGAAAAAAGCAAAGGAAGACGCCAAGCAGGCCGAAGAAAAAGCGAAAGCCGCTTTTGACCAGGCTGTCAGCGACCGCGTCGCCGTATTGAAGCGGGCCGACGCATTCGGCATCAAAGACGCCGAAAAGATGACCGTCCAGGACATCAAGAAAGCCGTCATCAAGAAGGTACACGGCGACGATTTCGACCTGGAAAATAAGAGCGACGAATACATCAACGCTGCTTATGACCTTGTGAAAGACACGAAGCAGGAAGCCAAATCCAACAAGGCGGACGGCATCGCCAGCCAGGTCAAGACCATCAACCAGCCGAAAGAAAAGAAAAACGACGACGAAGCTCTGACTGTGGCCGAGGCTATGGAACAGCTGCGCAAAGACGAAGCAGACGCATGGATGAAGGAGGTTAAATAATTATGGCACAGAACAAACTTTTTACATGGTACGGCAACGAAGACCGCCCCGGTATCGCCGGGATGAAAGCCGATACGACGGTCGATGTCGTAGACAGCTATGCTGCTGAATCGTCCGTCATGCCGGGCGACGCCGTGCTCCGTGGCACCGAAGAAGGTACGGTCAAATCCGTGACGGCTGCCACCGACGGGCCGAAGGTCATCGGTATCGCTTTGCATAAACATTACGACCCGGAAATCGGCTGCTATCCGGCCGGTACCGCTGTATACGTTACCGCCGGCGGCGACGTGCAGCCGGGCGATAAAGCCGATATTGCCATTGACGATGGTGCGGTTGTCTTTACGAAATCGGGCGGCACGAATACCCTGCCGGGCATTACGTTCCTCAATTCCGGGGCTAAAGGCGACGTCGTCCGCATCCGCATCCGCTTATAAATAGGAGGTATGAACAACATGACCATGACCCATTATGATGAAAAAGAAGCCAGATATTTGCAGAACGTGGCCAATATGGACGAAGCTACGAGCGTATTCCTGGCCCGCCAGCTGACCCATATCCGCGCCCAGACATTGACCGTCAAGAAGGCCCCCATGAACGCCTTCCAGGTATTCCCGGTACAGACGGACATTCCGGCCGGGGCTGAAAGCGCCGTCCAATACATCTATGATGCTGTCGGCATGGCTGAAATCATCAGCAACTACGCCGACGCCCTGCCCCGTGTTGACGTTGTCGCCAAGGAACAGGCCGTCAAGGTCTTCTCTATCGGCGATGCATACGGTTATAACTACCGTGAAGTCAAGAACGCCCAGTTCGCAAATATCCCCTTGAGCGCCCTCCGTGCCCAGCAGGCCCGCCGTGGCATCGACCTCAAGCTGAACAAAATCGCCTGGAACGGGGATAAGGCTCACCACATCACGGGCTTCCTCGATAATGAAAACATTTCGACGATTTCCCTACCGGCTGACGGCACGGACTCCAAGACGGCCTTCACCACGAAGACCTATGACAAGATGATCCGCGACATGAACGACATCATCGACGCCATCCCGACCGCTACGAATGAAGTAGAACAGGCCAATACGGTATTGATGGCCCCGGCCGTCTATCGGGCCTTGGCGGAAACCCGCATCGAGGACGCCCAGGGTACGACGGTACTCCGCTTCTTGCAGAGCCTGCACCCGGAAATTACCCGCTGGATGAAGGTCGGCGAACTCAAAGGCGCCGGCACCGACGGCTCGGATATGGTCGTCGCTGGTTATTTCGACCCGATGTACATCCGCTTGGAAATCCCGACCCGTTTCGACCAGCAGCCCGTGCAGTACCGCAACCTCGAATACGTCATCGATTGCGTGGCCGAAGCGGCCGGCGTTACGGTCACCATGCCGATGGCCTTTGTCAAAGCCCAGGGCTGTTAGTAGAAAGGGGAGGTCCCAATGATTCTGTTAAATAAAACGAGCCGTGCCGTCCTGTTCGGTAGCACGCTGCTCATTCCGCTGAAACCGACGACGGTCGACGGGAAATTGTCCGACGTCAAGAAAATGTATCCCGGGATTGCCGCCATGCTGGATAGTGGCGACATCGAAACGCTGACCAAAGCCGCCGCCGCAGAAGCTGAAAAAGAGCTGGCCGCAAAGACGATTGAGGAATTACAGGCCTACGCGAAGGAACAGGGCATCGACCTGGGAAACGCCTCGACCAAAGAGGACATTATGGCAGCCATTGAGGCCGCGAAATGAGTGCTGTAAGTGATGCGGACCTGCTGAACACGGTCTACACGGTAGCCCCCGAATTCATCACGAAGAACGACAGCGACGTCCTGCAAGTCATGGACCTGGCCAAGCTGTTCGTGAGTGAGAAAAAGTTCGGGAAATTCTACTCCGTGGCCCTGGCTGATTATACGGCGCATCTGCTGACGCTTCGGGCCGAAACGGCCAACAGCGGCGGCATGAGTGCGACGCTGACGTCCGGCGGCATCGTCAGCGAAAGCGAAGGCGACCTTTCCCGCTCCTACGGGGCGGCCAATACGGGCGGAGCTGGCAACGACCTGCTCAATAAGACCGTATACGGGAAAGCCTACCTGCAATTATTGAAACTGGTCATTGTGCCGGTCCGTACACGGATGGGGTGAGACTATGAGCGTCATCGACAAAGATATGGGGTATCAGACCATCATCACCAACCTGAGCCGTCTGGAAGGGACGGTCAAAGTCGGCATCATGGCCGATGCAGGCAGCGAGAAAGACGGGGCCAGCCTCGTCGAAGTCGCCACCTATAACGAATTTGGCACGCAGCACATTCCAGCCCGTCCCTTTGTCCGTCAGACGACGGACAACAACCGATGGGCCTGGAGGAGCATGGCGGCCCGGCTTGAGGACCGGGTGGCCCACGGGATGGACCCGCATCAGGCGCTGGAGATTCTCGGCAACAAGGCCGAAGGCGACATGAAAGCGACTATTGGCCGTGGCCATTTCGTCCCCAATGCGCCGAACACCATCAAGCAGAAAGGTTCGTCCCAGCCGCTGATTGATACCGGCCGTATGCGTAACAGCGTAAGCCATAAAGTGGAGGACTGATAGTATGGGATTCAGAAGGCCCGTCACCATCGAGCGCACCAGCCTGGGCACTATCGACGATAACGGCCGATACCAGAAAGGCACGACGACTACGCTGACCATTCAAGCCAGTGTGCAGCCGTTGAGTATCCGCGAACAATTAACGATAGTTGGCCCAGACGGCGCCCGTAACGTGTCGTACGTCAAAATCTATACGGATACCCCGCTTATCCCACAAAGTGCGGCCAGCGGGCAGGGAGAGGCTACCAAGGCCGACGTCGTGCGGCATCTGGGGCGCCGTTTCCTGGTTACGCAGTGCGACGCCTATCAGAATGGCGTCATCAGTCATTACCGGGCTTATGCCCAGGAGGTGCTGACCGATGACGACACGTGACAAAATGGATTTCCTGCATGGCATTATTGCCGAGTTGCTGGGACTTTCCGGCAAACAGGTCGTCTGGGTCAACCAGAACATGCCCCGCATCAAGCGCCCCTTTGCAACGCTCCAGTTCTACGGCGTCCATGGGGAAGCCAGCGAGGAACTGCGCCCGACGGGGCCGGGGACATACGACGTCCGGGTCCCGACATCGGCGACGCTGGCCGTGCAGTATTTCGGACCGGATGCCCTGGAACACCTGGAGACGCTGGCTCGCGGGTTCGAGCGCCCGACGATTGCCGACCGCTGCTTTGCGGCGGCTGTCGTCGTGTATGACACGAACAACATCACCGACCTGTCGGCGCTCTTAGAGTCGCAGACCTGGGATGAACGGGCAAATATCGACCTGTATATCCGCTATAACCACGACGTCGATGACGAACCGGGTTACATCGAATCGGTCGTCATTGAAAGCCAGCTCCCTAAGAGCCAGCCAGATACGACGACTATCCCGTCTGATCCGGACAGCTCCGGGAGTGGAGACACGGGACCCGATACCGGTAATACCGGTTCTGGCAGCACGACAGAGCCGGACACGCATGATTATTACATCGATACCGTCAAAGTAGACGGAACCACGAATTAAGGAGGACTGTTAAATGGCGAACATTGACCGTATTGTAAACGTCCAGATCGCCTTGAATACGACCGGCATCAGCAAGCTCGGCTTCAGCACGGTCATGGTCATCGGGAAACATACGCACGGCACGAGCCGCGTATTGACCTATACCGATACCGACCAGCTTGTCGATGACGGGTTCCAGACGACGGACGCCATCTATAAAGCCGTTTCGGCCTGCTTCTCGCAGATTCCCAGCCCGACGCAGGTCAAGGTCGGCAAGTGGAACGGCGAGGAAGATCTGGCCACGGCCTTGGCGGCTATCCGTTCGGAAGATGATGACTTTTATGGCATCGTCCTGGCTGACCGGACGGAAGCCAACGTATTGGCTATGGCCGAATGGACCGAAACGCATATGAAGCTGTTCATGACGGCTACCGGCGACGACAAGGCGAAAGACGCCTCGTCTACGACGGACATCATGGCACAGCTCCAGAGCAAGAACTATTACCGCACGGCTGTCTGGTATCATGCCAACGCTACGGACGAATATCCGGAAGCGGCTGTCATGGCCCGTTGCTTTGCCATCGACCCGGGCGGCGAAACCTGGGCGAACAAGAAACTGGCGGCGATTACGGCCGACAATCTCACGGAAACCGAATACAACGCCATCACCAAGAAGAACGGGAACACGTTCGAGAAATTCCGCAACGTATCCATTACCCAGAATGGCAAAGTAGCCGCCGGCGAATGGATTGACGTCATCCGCTTCCGCGACTGGCTCCAGGAAGAAATCCGTACCAACGAGTTCTATTTGCTTATCAACTCGGATAAAGTACCTTATACCGACGTAGGCATCGCCATGGTGGAAACGGTACTGCGTAAAGCCCTGGAAGACGGGCAGGCCGCCGGCGGCATCGCCCCGACGGAATACGATGAAGACGGGAACAAGAACCTGGGCTATACCATCGACGTACCGTTGTCGTCGAGCATCACGGCCAACCAGAAGGCCAGCCGTGTCCTGAAAGACGTGAAGTTCACGGCCCGCCTGGCCGGGGCTATCCATGCCGTCAAAATCAACGGTTCCTTTACTTACGATAATCTATTGGAAACAGCCTAGGAGGTGGATTAATGAATGTCTGACGTATTGACGTATGACCCTAAGAAAAACATTATCATCTACGGCGGCCGACAGCTCACGGGCTTTGCCGAGGATGACATGATTACTATCAAGCCCCTGGGCGATGGCATGCAGATCTACAGCGGTGCCGACGGCGAAGTCGGGCGAAGCGTCGACCCTAACCGCACGTTCGAGGTCAAGGTCAGCCTGGCTACATCCTCGAAGAGCAACGACTATTTGAGCGAATGTTACAACAAGGACCGAAGAACGGGCAGCTATATGCTCCCGCTGACCATCAAGGACCTCAGCGGCTCGACGCTGTTCTTTGCCAAACAGGCCTGGGTACAGAACTTCCCTGAATCGAAACGGGGCCGTAAAATCGACAACCAGGACTGGACGTTCAATACCGGTCAGGTAAACGACCCGGTCATCGGCGGCAACGATTAACGAGGAGGATAAATTATGAGCATCATTTATCAGGGTGGCGAAACGAAGAAGTGGGACCAGGGCCAGTATACCTTTGCTATCCGGCAGTTCCCGCCGTTCCACGCCATGAAAGTGCTGGGCGAGCTCCAGAAGGTGCTTGCCCCAGCCCTGGGCGGCGCTATTGGCGGCATCAAGCCGGAAACGCTGGACCAGGACACGAACAACGTCATCTTTATCGGCAACACCGTGGCCGACGCCTTGAACGGGCTGGCCCGCAGCATGGACGGCGACACGCTGGAAAAGGTATCTGCCATGCTATTGGACCCGGATTATGTCAGCGTCGCACCGCTTCATACGAAAGACTTCCAGCAGCTCGATGAAAGCGCCGTCAATGAGGTCTATAGCGGCCGTATTTTCGACATGATCGTATTGATGGTCCAGGTATTCAAAATCAACTATCTGGATTTTTCCAAGCTCTCGAGCGTCCCGACTGGAGTCCTCGGAACGTTGCGAGGGCTGAAGCAGTCATTCCAGGCGAATGTTCCGAAGAGTTCACGAAAATGACCTTCATCTACCGCGTATTGGATGCGGGTATGGTCACTATGACAGAGCTGAAAAGCGGTATGGTGACCCTGGCCGACCTTGTCGGAATGACGCATTACCTCGACATGAAGAGTGATATCGAGTACGCGAACCTGAAGAAGTATGACAAGCCGGAAGGAGGTGGGCGCCATGGTCGTCCGTGAACTGATTACCAAAATATCGTTTGCCGTCAATCGGGGCGGCCTGGATGCGGCCAATAACGGCATTTCCCGCCTCAAGCGGAGCCTGGGCGGCATCGGTGGGGCCAGTTCCATGGCCAGCCGCATGTTCGGCAACAGCGCGGCGAACATGGCCGCTTCTGCTACCAAGGCTGAAATGGGTATTTCCCGCATCAAGTCATCCGTCAACAGCCTCATGGGGTCCCTGGGACCGCTGGCCGGAGCGATGGCCGCCGCCTTCTCCATCAGTGCCATCAAGAACACGGCTGATGAAATGATGAGCATGGATGGCCGTCTCCGCTCCGTCACGTCGAGCGAAGAAGAACGGCGCGGCGTGGAAACGCAGCTGTATGAGTTATCCCAGAATAACCGCAGTGCCCTGGCTGAAATGGGCGACCTCTATTTCAGTACGGCCCGGGCCTGCAAGCAGATGGGGCGGTCGCAAGAGGACGCCATGAGGACCACGGATATTGTATCTAAGGCCCTTACGTTAGGCGGCGCCACGACGGAACAGGCGAAAGCCTCTATCTTGCAGTTAGGCCAGGCCTTGGGGTCCGGCGTCCTGCAAGGCGACGAACTCCATTCCCTCGATGAAAATGCCAGCCTGCTTATGCAGCACATGGCCGAATCTATCGGCGTGCCCCAAGCAGCCTTGAAAGATATGGGCAAACAGGGGCAATTGACGTCTGATATGGTCATCGACGCCATTCTGGCCAGCGGGGCGGCCATTGATTCCGAATTCAATGGCATCCCGTTGACTATTGGCCAAGCCCTGACCCAGGCCAGCAACTCGTGGAAAATATTCATTCTGCGCATCGAACAGGGGACAGGGGTGTTTTCCGACATCGCTACCAGTCTGAGCCAGGTATTTAAAGAGATTTCCCAGGGGATGAACGACATCGTTACTATTATGTCGGGCCCGGGAGATACGGCCGACTCGATGGCAGCCTTTGAAAAGGCGAAGGAAGCCCATCCATACATCGTTGCTATTGGCGACGCCTTGAAGACCGTCTACAATCTGCTCAATCAGATTGGCGAGGCCACGGGCATCGACAACCTCATCACGAAAACGATTCTGATTGCGGGGGCCGTGGGCGTCATGGCCGGGGTATTTTCCGCTGTCGGGACTGTTGTCGGCGCCGTGGCTGGCGTCATCTCCGGCGTATTCGGAGCCATCTCCGGGGCCATCGGATTCATTGCCGCGGCTGGCTGGCCTGTCGTGGCGGTCATCGCCGCTATTGCGGCCGCCATCTATTTCGTCAAGAATCACTGGGACGAAGTCATGGCTGCATTCAGCCCTGGCCTTGAAATGATGAAACAGGGCCTTGCCTTCCTGGCCGACGCTTGGGAACGGATACAGCCGTTCATTACAGCTTTGATTCCCCCATTACAAATGATTGCTGAAGTTGTTGGCGGCGTCATTGTGACGGCGTTAGGCATGTTTTTCAGTACGGCCGGTTATGTATTCCGTGGCGTGGCGGCTTTGATTGACACCGTCGCCTCGGCCTTGCAGAAGGTCGGTGAATTCATCCAATGGTGTGCCGACGGGCTGGCAGGGCTCATCAATAAAGCGAAGGACTTTTTAGGCATGGGCGGGCAGATCAGCGCCGAAGGGTCTGCCCTGGAAAGCTTTGCGAACCGGGTCATCCCGACCGGGAACAGCTATTCCAATACGAATGATTATCACTTAACCGTTGGCACAGTGCAAGAAGCTATCGGCTTTGCCAGCGGTACGAACTTTTCGCCGTATGAATAAGAGGTGAGATATCATGGCATTTATGAGCGGCAGTAATATCAGTAGTATCGGCACCAGCCTGGCCGGCGGATTAGTCGGCGGTTCGGGGTTCATGCCGCGAAGCAGTACGGGCGTTATCCCGGAACCGACACAACCGGCCCAGATTGGCGACATGCTCGAATGTGACGTCATCCTTTCCCGGGTCACGACGTTCGAGTCGGAGGTCACACAATTCCCCGTAGAGGACGGTTTTTCCATCTCAGACCATTGTATCCGAAAGCCGATGAAGCTGACTCTTGAGGTATTGTTCACGCCGACGCCGGTCACCTGGTTCATGGCCGTATTAGGCGGTTCCCGCCACAGCTTGAACCGGGTCATGGATGCCATTATGGACATCTGGAAGAAAGGCGAGCCGGTCACCATCAAACTCGTCGACGGCATCTATACGGACATGGTTATGACCAGCGCCCCCATGCCGAGGCGCTCCGAAGATGGGTACTGTTATAAGGCGACGCTGGAATTCCAGCATGTGCGCCGGGTCACGCAGCGGACGGAAGACATTCCGGAAGACGGCTGTAATGCCGATGCCCAGGGGAAAGCCGGCCAGACCGGCAAAGACGGCGGTATGGCCTCGACAGAAGAAATCGGCACGGGTCTCCAGACCATCGACCCCAGTACCGTCGGGAATGCATCCTCTGATGAAGATATTTGGACCCAGATTGCCACAGGCAGCGTCGACCTCAGCCAGTTCGGGGCCATCGGCGTCGGGCTGGAACATACGGCGGCCATGGCTACGGTATCCATTGCCCAGTCCATGGGCGGAATGGGGGCGGTGCTCTGGTGATTACGATTAGTACCTTAGATGCCAACTCGTTCGTCGAGTCGGTCATCCTGGACTCGATTCTGTACCGGATCCGGCTGAATTGGAACGATGACGGCCAGTATTGGACGCTCGATGTCTGCAATAATGATAACTCTGAGCTGGTCCACGGTATCGTTGTCGTTCCGAACTTCCCATTGCTCCATGCGTACCGGCGCATCAAGGGCCTGCCTCCGGGCGAGCTGTTGGCCGTCGTGTCCAGCACGAGCATTTCGGACATTGGCCGCAAGGATTTCATCAGTGGCAAAGCTCGTCTGATCTACATGCCGAAGGAGGAATTGACGAATGTTGTGGAATCGGCAGTATAGGGTCAAGTTCCCAGGGATAGGCCTGGAATTTGCCAATACGCTCCGCATCTCTTTCGACATCACGAAAGACCTGTCGAAAAATACGAACAAGGGGAAACTGACCCTTTGGAACCTGAGCGATGAGACCCGGCATAAAATCAACGTGCCCGATACCAAGGTCGAGCTCTATGCCGGGTATAAGGACAACGGCGGCGCTGTCCGGCTCTTTGTCGGGTCGGTCATCAGTGCCCAGACGAAAGATGACGGGAAGGACGTCACGACGGAACTGTCGCTCTCCGATGGCCAGACGGCCATCCGGGATACGGCTTTTTCCCTGTCCTTTGCTCCCGGTACGCCGGGCAATACCATTATCCAATACATCGCCGATGAAATGGGCCTGCCCCTCGTGTGGGGCGACGGCGTCCAGTTCGGCACGTTTAAAGATGGGTTTTCCTTTGTCGGCATGGCCGCCGATGCCCTCGACGCCATCTGCTACGGGTCAGGCGTCAAATGGAGCGTCCAGAACGAAATCCTTCAGCTCATCAAGGAAGGCGGCACGGTCAGCAACAAAGGGCTGGTCTTTGCACCGGATAGCGGCCTTATCGGGAGCCCGGAATGGTATACCAAGGCCAACTCTCAGCCGAACACGGCGACACCTAAGCGCAAGCGCAAGCAGGCCGAGAATACGGACCCGTCGACAGCCTCGTCGGGCTGGAAGGTCAAGACGCTGCTGTCGCCGACCCTCAACCCGGGCGACCTGGTCAAGGTAGAATCCCGTTACGTCGAAGGCTGGTTCAAAGTCCAGTCGGCCCACCATACGGGAGATACCTACGGCGACGAATGGAACAGCGAACTCGATTTAGTAGACCGGAACGCCACGCTCCAGTCTCCCGAAAGTGATGCGGCCAGCAATACGGCCGTCTATGGGAATGGCGGGACAAGCGGCGAAGTCAGTACCAACGTCGACGCCGGTTGTGAAGCCGTGGCCAACAGCCAGGGCGGCTATATCCCTGACGGCTGCGTATACCGGGTCACGGAAGCCGGGTCTTATTATTCGCCGTTCCTCAAGCAGGAATACGATAACGGCCAGTGGGGCGTTGACGGTCTTTGTGCCGACGCCGGGGATAACTGTATCCCTTATGACCCCAGCCAGCTCGAAAAGGGCGACGTCATCGTTTTCTATAACGACGACCACAGCGAAGGGCATGTCGGCATATGCGACGGCAACGGTGGCATGTGGCATAACAGCTACACTCAACGAAGCTGGTATCATGCCGGCAATACCGACATGGGCGACCAGTATCCACAATACATCATCAAAGCCAGCCAATGCTAAGGGAAGGTGGTTTTTATGCAGTCATCGAATGAATTACGGGACATCGTCAATGGTTGGATAGATGGCAGCATCAGCAACATTCACACGGCCATGCCGGGGAAGATTATCGACTATGATGCAAGTATCTGCCAGGCCAGCGTGCAGCCGGTCGGCAAATTCAAGGTGCCGGATGGCCGGAACCTGCCGTTCCCCATCGTGCACCATGTGCCGGTCATCTTTCCCAGCGGCCTCGGCGGCACGGCCGGCGTCACGGTTCCTTTACGGAGCGGCGACGGCTGTCTGCTGGTCTTCTCGGAGTCCCAATTGGACGACTTCCTGAATGGCGGTGACAGTGACAACGAACGGCGTCATAGTCTCAATGACGCCATTTGTATCCCTGGCCTGTATAACCGGGGATGCCGGTCGGCCAGCCCGTCCGATGTCTGCCTGTTCAACGGCGGTGTGAAGATGGTCATCAGCGCCGGCGGCATTACCGTAACCGGCGGCGACCTGGTCGTCGAAGGCATTTCCGTCACGAAGCATACTCACACCGGAGACAGCGGCGGCACGACGAGCGCACCGAAATAGGAGGCATGGACATGGCCTATGATTTAGCAATGAATGTAAAAACGGGCGACCTGATCGTCCGGAACGGCGATTTGATGATCGTCAACAATGGGGAACGGGTCGCCCAACAAGTGCTTATTACGCTGCGGGAATGGCTCGGCGAATGGTTCCTGAAAACGAGTGACGGCGTTCCCTATCTCGAATATATCTTAGTCAAGAACCCCAACGAGGCCCACGTCCGGCAAGTCCTGTCGGAGGCCATTCAGAGCGTTGAGGGGGTCAAAGGCGTCACGGAGCTCGAATTCGCATTCAATCGCATTCTGAGGACGCTCACGGTATCCTATGAAATCGATACCGATTATGGATTCATCACGAAGAAGGAGGTGCTGGGATATGGCAGATAGTGAAAATGTTTACGGTCTGACCCGTGACGGCTTCCGACGGAAACGGCTGCCGGAAATCCTGTCCGACATCAACCGCCGGGTATCGGACCGGCTGGGTGTTGAAATCGAGACCGGGAGCAACAGCCTGTTCGGCCAGCTCCACGGCGTCTTTGCATACGAAATCGCCGACCTGTGGGAACAGGCCGAAAACACCTATAATGCCATGTATCCGAACACGGCCACGGGCGTCAGCCTGTCCAATGCGGCGGGCTTGGCAGGTATCTCAGCCATTTCCGGCACACAAAGCCGGCTGCTGGCTACCTGCTATGGTACCAGTGGGACGGTCATTCCTTATGGGGCACAGATTTCCAGCCGTAACGAAAACGGCAACTACTGGGAATGCATCGCCACTAATGCGGGCATCTCGAAAGAAAAGGCCTGCTATGCCGCATATAGTATCCGCAGTGCCGTGAGTGCCGGGACGGTTTATACACTGACTATCAATGACAAGACGGCCAGCTATACCGCCGCTTCCGGGGATACGGCCAGCAAGGTGTTGAGTACCCTGGCAAGAAGCTTTATCGGCGTCACCTACTCTATTGACAGCGGGATTTTGTCCATACGGACGACGACCAAAGGGGAGACCTTTGCAACGGATGCCCAGAATGTCACAATCAGCTCTATCGGCACTCCGATTCAATTCCGCTGCGTGACGGTCGGGGCTGTCAATCCGGACATCGGCACCATCAACCAGATTGTCACCTCGATTCCCGGTTGGACCGGGGTCTTGAACCAGTACGCCGCATCTGTCGGCCAGGATGCCGAAACCGATACCCATTTGCGGCAGCGCTGGAACCGGTCGCTCTTTAGCCGCGGGTCCACGAATATTGATGCCATCGCCGAAAGCCTGGCCGATAATGTGACCGGCGTCACGACATCCAAGGTATATGAGAACCGGACCGATGCGACCGATTCCGACGGCCGGCCGCCGCACTCCATCGAGGCCATCGTAGAAGGCGGGGAGAATGACGACATTGCCCAGGTACTCTGGAAAACGAAAGCTGGCGGCATTGACACCTATGGTACAGAACACGGCACGGCTATCGATGCCAACGGCACTGAACAGACACTATATTTTAATCGTCCGGCCCCGGTCAAAATCTGGCTTAAGGTCATCATCAGTGAAAACCCGGACGAAACGCTGGCTCCGGCAGCCGTACAGGATATTGCCACGGCCTTGCTGGCTAAAGGTCAGGAGCAGGCCATCGGCGAGGATGTTATCTTACAGCGCTATTTCTCAACCATCTTCAAGGCTGCTTCCGGGGTAGGGTATATCAGCCTGACCGCCGCGACCGGCGACACGGCCGGAAGTTATTCCACGAGCAATATATCCATCACGCCGCGACAGATTGCCGTCTTTGATGCGGCCCGTATCGAGGTGACGAAACAATGACCCATACGGAACGCATGATTTCGCATTTGATAGGACAGTTCCAGGATAAACCGGTCATCGAGGCCGAATTAGAGGCTCTCGGCGCAGAACTGGACGCCTTGCGGAGCGCCTTTGATGATCTAAGAAATAAGCGTTGGATAGATACCGGCGAAGGGGTACAACTCGACGGCATCGGAACCATCGTGAACCGCGACCGAACCATTCATGATTCCTTACAGCTTGAATTTTTCGGATTCAGCGGGCAAGATAACAGCCAGACGTTCGGCATCGGTCGTTTTCGTGGCATCAATGAAAACTGGCTGGCCAGTACCCGGCTGGAAGATGATGACTATCGGAAAATATTATGGCTTAAGGTCTTCTATGATTCCTCCCAGGCTACCGGCGATGAGTTGATCCATTGCCTGCGTGTTCTGTTCAATGCACAGAATATCATTTTGCATGAGGTCGGCAACGCAAAAATCATCGTCGGCATCGGGCGCCGGCTGACAGCGAATGACATACGCCTGGCCCGAACCATGCATCTCATCACCCTAGGCGGCGGCATCGGCTTGCGGGATGTTGAGATGTTCGACGGGAACTATTTCGGATTCCTGGGGGAGCCGAATGCTCTAGGCTTTGAACAAGGAATCTTTGCAAATACCATTAATATATAGGAGGAGCAATAATGTCAACACCTGATTTTAGCAAAATCTGGGGGAGCAATGTATCCCCAGAAAATCGTTATAAATTTACAGATAGTGCATATTTAGAAGGATGGAGTTATATTGGCTCTGTCCCGCCAGCCAGGGAAGCCTTTGATACACTTTTTCGAGACATTGACACGAAAATGTCATACTTGAACGACGAATTAAAAAATCAAAGTGACTCGGCCAAGGAACACGATGCAAATGCAACGGCTCATAATGCTATGGCGACTACGGTTGATGACACACTTGTCCCGACGTCTGATACAAACACTATCCGGAACCTGGTAAGCAACCTGGCAAACCGCATTAAAGCCGCAACGGGCGCCGGAGGATGGAAAGAAGCGCCGGCGGCGACCCTTGCAAGTCTGAGTAAAATGTTTGCAAATCTTGCGACGGGGGCAGACGTAACCTGGGACGGGAAAAAGTTTACAAATCATCGCCTCGGCATCACGGGTCTGATGGATCAGAATGGATATATTTGTTTTGGCCCGAATTGTGGGAACCTAATTATACAGTGGGTAATGGTGAGGTTTAATGAACAAGCAGTAGTTGCGGTTGTTCTGCCAATTGCTTACACTAAATGCTTAGCTGGGATTATATCAGATACTGGCACAGCTCGCGTTAACTATGGCTTTAATGCGAGTACACTTCAAGCATATGCCCCAGCGGGAGTTAAAGATATTGTTTGCGGTATTGTCATGCTTGGCTATTAGACAGTGGGGAAGTCAGCGGTGATAGAGCTCAGCGAATGTTATTTTGTGACCTGGAAGGGAGCGATGATGATGAGCACGATGATAGTCCGCTTGGAAAATTTGAGCGTCAACCAGATTTGTAAAATATTCGACCGGCTTTTGTCGCCCCTCATCCGTCACTACAAAGACAAACGGCCTCCTCCGGCGTCCGGATAAATGCTTGATACAACCATATCCATTGGGATTACGCATAATTACCACCTCATTTTATAAGATAAGGAGATAGTAACATGAAAGATTATTTGATTCAGTTCGGCTCCGACGGGCGGCGCAAAACAACGTACGCCAGCGGGGTTCATTACTATGTAGATAAGCAAGGAAATGTCACGGACGGTAGTATCAAAGTGCAGGATTTAGTAGACAAGGGGTTCATTTTTGTCAATACAAATGATTATAATAATTTACTCGGAAATAATTCGGAACACAAGGAATACTGCCGGCAGTCAGACGGAACATTTGCCCCATATATCCCGCCCGAACCGACCGTAGCCGAAAAGAAAGCGGCAACAATCAGCTCCATCAAAGCGAAATACAACACTCAGCTCGATGCCGTGGTCACGGCCCGCGTCAAAGCTACCATGCTCGGCGCGGATACCTCGAAAATCGATGCCAACTATAAAAATACCCTGGCCGCCATGGCTGCGGAAATTAAGAACGCATAGGAGTGATAAAACATGGAATTTTGTGAATTTTGCGGGAACATCTTAAACGACGACGGGCGCTGCCCTTGGGCGGATTGTCCTCATAATGCCATTTTGGACGTGATGGCCGCCGCCGAAGCCACTGACAAGCAAACCAACACGACAACCACCACAGACGCAGCGCAGAATGGAGGTACGTGATGGAATCGCTGGTACAGATGACCGGCGTCATTGTGGCCATCCTCAGCCTTTGCGGCGTCATCTTTAATTATGCCGTTATCAAACCTTTATCGTCATCCATTGAAGAACTGCGGGAACTTATCGAGAGCACGCAGGCATATATCCGCGGCGTCGAGGAAAAAAGGCAGAATATGGCCGAGAAATTGGCCAAAGTTGAGGCGTCGGCCGCATCCGCCCATCATCGCATGGACATGCTGGAAAAGAGGATGAACCAATGAAACGTAAAATCGTGGCCCTGGGACAGTGGGGGCAGAAGCACTGGCTACAACTCATCATCATCATGAGTATTTTGATGATGATTTTTTTATGTCTGGTCCTCTTTAGCTGGCTCTTTGGATACTGGTCCAACGCATTACGGGGGACGCATTTCGAGTTGATGAGCTGTTGGAGTGGCGTGACGGCCGTCGGTGGCGGTATCGCGACCGTTGTAGGTCTTGGCAAAGCGTGCTGGACAAAATACGGCTATGACAGCCGTTTCAACTCCGCACGATACACAATGCCAACGCAACCACAAAACGCGCCCACAGCGGCAAACAGCACAGAAAAAAACGAAAGGATGATGAACCATGTTAGGTGAATTGAGCGCACAGTACGAAAGCAACGGCGACCCGGCTTGTATCAGTGACGGCTACGGTGATCCCGGCGGAAAATCCTACGGGACGTATCAGTTCAGTTCCAATGCGGGCAGTTTGGGGCAGTTCGTCAGCTGGCTGAACAACAACTATCCGCAGTACGGGGAACAGCTCAACACATATCCGTTGTGCAGTGACAGCTTTGATGAAGCATGGCGCAACATTGCGGCCAGTGACAGTGACGGCTTTGCGCAGGCACAGCATGAGTATGTCAAGGCGGCGTACTACGACCCGGCCGTGCAGATTCTGGCAGATAATTACTGGCA
>ERZ791846.603-NODE-603-length-17065-cov-24.5522_pt1 | contig 17065 bp, 18 predicted proteins | sample MGYA00510289_ERZ791846 | MGnify/ENA primary metagenome ERZ791846 (study PRJEB30046, sample SAMN00715274) | human gut metagenome | study: EMG produced TPA metagenomics assembly of the A metagenome-wide association study of gut microbiota in type 2... | reverse complement strand
CCACGATAAAAGTAGAAACACCATATTCCGGCAAAAGAAAATGCCCGCCTGAAAATCAGACGGGCGGTGCCGGATGTTCAACGAAGTAGCAGTTTGGGTAGTTGTGATAGATGGGTTTTCGAGGGCATAATTGTAAATTTGCCGCTCCTGTTCATTTATCGGTACTTTATCGGCACTCACATTACCACTGCAGCAGTTTTTCGGCGTCGGTGTGGCATGGGGGATCTCCGGTGCAGCTGCCTGGGGGCGGTAAGACCTGCCCCTTACAGGGTAAGTCCCACCCCAAGGACCACCAGCAGCACCGACAGGCAACCCCATTCCGCCGTTCCGTAAAGGCCTCTATGGAGCACTTGTCCCGCTGCTTTGAGCGGTCCAGTTGGGTGGCCCCCACATAAGCGGCGCACCCGGCTCCCATCAACAGAATAAAAGCGATCCAGAGCATGATCCTATCTCCCCAAAATAAACCTTAAAACTTGATCTTCCACACATGGTCGGTGCGGTAAGTGCCGTTGGCATAGTGGGTCGCGCCGGACTCGAACAGCACATAGATGCCTCCGTCCGGGGCATCGGCCAGCGCTTCGGTCATGGGCATCACGGTCAGGGCTGCAGTCTGGCGGGCGCTGTCCAGCAGGTAGGCCTTCACTTCCCTGCCATTCACGGTCAGGGCGGTGTCCGGGGCTTCGTCCAGTGCCAGCGCGTATCGCAGCAGGCAGGCGTTGTTTTTGCGTCCGTAGGACTGGCTCAGGGTCACCGCACCATCCTTTACCACCACGCCCTGCATCTTGTTGGGTGCGGCTAGCACCACGTCCGGCTGGGCGTAGCGGTCGCCCGCTGCCACCGTAAGGCCGGTGTCGCCGTTTGTCATATCGTAGCCCATGATGTAGCAGCCCAGCTTTTCGCCCTCCGCGTTTTCGGTGGTATAGTCCATGCCCGCCGAAAGCCCGTAGTCCGCACCGGGGTGGTAGAAGTTGCCCACCCAGAGGTACCCGCCGGAAAAGCTGAGGAAGGAGGGCGACACCGGCACCGGGATGCTCTGCTCCACCACGAGCTCGTGGCTGCCCTCGGCGGGCAGGCTGTTCAGCGGGATGGCAAGGATGGTGGGACGACCCTCGGTATCCTTGGTGCCCGAAAGATAAAGGGTGGTGTCGCTGACGGCAACGCCGCCCACATGGCCGTCAAAGGGCAGATTGCCCGGCTTTTTCAGCAGATATTCCGCCGTCAGCCTGCCGGTGGCGGTATCCACTGCCACAATGGCAGAGCATTTACCCTTGGTGGAGTAGTAGCCGGAGATGTACAGAATGCCGGTGGCATCGCACACATCCATGCCTTGGGGGACCAGATTTTCTGCCAGGGCCGGGATCAAAAACTGCCGCTGGGCCCGGGCTAGAAATGTCTCAAACTCCTGGCGGCCCTGGTAGGTCTCTGCCGCCACGGTGGCTGTCTGGGTGTAGAGCATCTTTTCCTCCGAGGCCGGCCGGGGCAGCAGCAGAAGCCGCCGCTGGGGCCGAGGAGGCCAGCAGAGAGGCAGCGGTGGTGCCGCAGCCTGCCAGCAGCACCACCGCCAGCCCTAAACTGCAAAGGAACTGCGCTTTATGGAAACCACACATAGGGACTGCTCCTTTCTGGGCAGAGGTCACCGACGGAATTCTTCCGGCCGGAAGGCCCGGGTACGGGCGGCTTTGCCGTCGGCGATAAGCACCGAGAAGTACACATAGGGGGCCTTGTCCGGGATGTCAAACTCTGCATGGGTCACCGGCGAGCCGTCGGGGTTGCAGATGTTCCGGGCCACCTTGGGGCTGCCATGGGCAATGATCCGCTGGGCCGGGGTGCAGTCCAGGGTCACATGGTTCCGGTCAAAGGTCAGGTTGGTGATGGTGGGGCCGGTGGTGGCGTAGAAATCCCCCTTTTCCAAGGCCTCGATCACCGACTGGTACTCCAGGTCCTTGGCCAGCACCTGGGTCCAGGCCCCAAAGGAATCACAAAGCAAGGTGCCAAAGGGCTCCTTGTTGTGGTTGTCGTCGGCTCCGTGGACAAACAGGAACTTGCCCCGGCGCAGCAGCTTATCAAAAAGGGCCAGGTTGCTCTCGCCGCCGCTGGTAAGCTGAGAGCCGGTGTTGAACATCTCCAGGCTGAAACAGCCCTGGTAGCTCAGCACGTCCTCCTCTGCCTCCATGGACCAGCAGGGGTGGTTGTAGGCCACCAGATAGCCCCCATGCCGGGCTTCGTCCATAAACTCCTGGACATAGGCCCGGTAATACCGCCGGGGCCCCAGGTTGCCCAGGTGCTTTCGCTGCTGTGCCACCTTCAGGGGCATATACTTGCAAAAGTTGGGGTCAAAGCCCACGATGGCGGTGTTGTGAGGGTCCTTCGCCAGCAGGTTCAGGTGGATCTCCGGCCGGAAGGGATCAAAGGCAGCAGTGTGGGAGGGCCGGATGTAGGCCTCGTAGCCTGTCAGCAGGAGAAGATCCGGGGTGGAAAGGGCAGTGTGGTCGTAGGGGGCCTCATGGTCGGTAATGGCCAGGATGGAGTAGCCTGCCTCCCGGTACGCCTCCACCAACTGTTCCGGGGTAAGTCTGCCGTCCGAAAGGGTGGAGTGGGAATGCAGATTGGCACGGTACTGCTTTGCTTGGGGGGTAATGTACGCAAACATGGTATACTCCTTTCCCGTGAGCAAGAAGGGCAGCCGCCGTGGGCTGCCCTTCTTGCAACTTTTGCCTGATATCTTACTTCATGGCGGCCTTGGAATAGCCGGTCATCATGTACTTCTGGAAGATGAGGAACAGGATGACCACCGGGATGATGGCCAGCACAGCGCCTGCCATGATCTCGTGATAGTTGGAAACAGCCTGACCGGCAAAAGTGTTCTTCAGCTGTGCCAGACCAACGGTCAGCACGCGGCGTACCTCGTTTTTGGCAATGATCTTGGGCCAAAAGTAGGCGTTCCAGCCGTTGGTAAAGGTCACCAGAGTAACGGTAAAGATGGTCGCCTTGCTCATGGGCATCAGCACGTACCAGATGGTGCCCAGACGGCTGAGACCGTCGATGCGACCTGCATCGATGTAGCTCTGGTCGATGGACAGGAAGGTGTTCCGCAGCATGAAGATGTAGTAGGCGGACACGGCTTCCGGCAGGATCAGACCCAGGAAGGTATCGCAGAGGTTCCAGTTGGCGCACATGATATAGATGGGGATAAAGGTGACCTGATGAGGGATCATCAGAGCGCCCAGCACCACGTAGAACAGGGCAGCGCGACCCTTGAACCGCCCCACGGCAAAACCATAGGCGGCAAGGATGCCGGTGCTCACCTGGAAGAACAGGATGCCTGCGGTCATGACGATGGTGTTCCAGTAGTACTTCATGAAGTTTGCCTTCTGGAGGACGTTGAAGTAGTTCTCCGGATGGAACTCATGGGGGAACAGGGTGGGGATCACCAGCTGCACTTCCTCTGCAGACTTAAAGGAGGTGGCGATCATCCAGTACAGGGGGAACAGCATGACGATGGTCACAATGACCGCCACCACCGTCTGGACGTGGTAGCTCACCGGGCGTTTTTTGTGCTTGTGGAGCTCGTTGACCTCCTTGATCAGAGCCGCATTATCCACGGGCGTATAGGTATCAGCCATTTTGCGTTTCTCCTTTCAAGTGATCAGGAATCGTAAGTCACGGAACGGTCCGAGAGCTTCATGGTCAGGATCGTGATGGTCAGCAGGATGAGGAAGAACATCACAGCTGCGGTAGAAGCACGGTCCATGCGGAAGTCCACCATTGCGTAACGGTAGATCAGGTAGACGAACACTTCCGTCGAACGGGCAGGGCCGCCGGAGGTCAGGATATCCACCGACTGGAACACCTTCATAGAGGACAGGAAGGTGGTCACCAGCAGGAACAGGGTGGTGGGAGACAGCAGCGGCAGGGTGATGCGGAAGAGCTTCTGGAAGCCGTTGGCACCATCCAGAGAGGCTGCCTCGTAGTATTCCTGAGAAATACCGATCATGGCGGACAGGTAGATCATCATGCCGTAGCCGATGACACGCCAGCCCGTAAGCATCAACACCGAGGGCAGCGCGGTGGACTGCTGGTTCAGCCAGTCCACCGCCGGCAGACCGATGCACTGCAGCAGGTAGTTCAGAACACCGGCGTCGGTGTTCAGGATCCACAGGAAGACCACAGCCGCCGAGGACATTGCCACGTATTTGGGAACAAAGACGAAGGCGCGCATAAGACCAAAGGAGCGGGTCATGCGGTTGAACAGCAGTGCCAGCAGCATACCGCCCACCATGGTCACCAGGATCTCACCCATAGAGTACAGGAAGGTGACCTTGAGGGAGTTCCACAGGTACTTTGCGCCGCTGCCTGCAAACAGCCAGTTCCAGTTTTTAAGTCCCACATACTTCCATGTGTCGTTCAGCAGGTTCCAGTCGGTAAAACTGATCTGCACCAGCTTGACGATGGGATAGTAGGTAAAGACCGCCAGCAGCACCAGCGCAGGTACTACAAAGAGAAAATCAACGATCTTGGAAAGCGTGCGCTGGGAAAAGAACGGCTTCTTGTCCGCCTTGACCACAGGCGTAGAGCCAGCAGCAGCTTGTTTCATGATTCCACGTCCTTTCAAAGATTGGGTATCGTGTTAAAAGACCACCTCTGAAATCAGGCGTGATCCTCCAGAATCTCATTGATCTCGGTGACCATGTCGTTGGAGTCGGAGGTGATGTCGCCGCCCTGGTTCATTATGATCTCCATGTAGTTCTTCCAGGTGGTGGCAAGCTCGCTCCATGCAGCATTCTGGATACGGGGGTTGATGAGGTTCAGGTTGTCAAAGATGCACTGGAAGGCAGGCTTCTTCTCCAGGAACTTCTTGCCCTCCTCGGTGTTCAGCACCGAGTTACGGGTGGGCAGGTAGCCGGTGCCCTCTGCCCATTCCATGTTGACTTCCTTGCCGCAGAGGAACTGCAGGAACTGCCATGCAGCGTTCTTGGTAGCCTGATCGTTCTTGGAGGGGATGCCCAGCACGCAGCCGCCCACCTCGGAGTTCTTGTCGCCGGTGGTGGCAGCGGGGTACCATGCCATGCCCACCTCGAAGTCCGGGCACTTGCTGACGTAGTTGTTGTACAGAGAAGAGGTGTGCATCACCGAGAAAGTCTTTTGGTCGTAGAAGTTCTGGCGCATGGTGGCAGAAGCATCGGTGCCGGCTGCAAAGTAAGCATCCCCTGCGTCACACCAGCCCTTGATCATCTTGGTCACGCCCAGTGCTGCGTCACCGTTCAGGTCGCAGTCATTGTCGCCGGTGATGATCTGGACACCCTCGTTGAGGTACAGGGTCTCAAAGTACCACTGATCCCAGCCCGGGACCACGGTGCCGTAGATGCCCTTCTTGCTGTGGATCTCGGCAAGGAAGGGGGTAAAGTCCTGGATCTTTTCCGGGATGGTCCAGCCGTTTTCGTCTGCCATGGTCTTGTTGTAGTAGATGACCTGGGTAGAGTGCAGGAAGGGCAGTGCCACCTGCTTGCCCTCGTGCTGGCTGCTGAGCAGCAGACCTGCAGAGAAGTCATCTACATCGTAGCCGGTGCCGGCAATGTAGGGATCCAGATTCTCGTACAGACCGCTGTCTCCATAGGAGGCAACGTAGTCGGTGTTTGCCACTGCCACGGCAGGCAGACCGGTGCCGGCGGCATGGGCGGCCACCAGTGCCTCGTTGATATCCTTGTAGGAGCCGATGTACTGTGCCTCCACGGTGATGAGGTTCTGGGTGGCGTTGAACTTCTTGACCACGTCTGCCACCAGCTCATCGTACTGGGACTCCAAAGCGTGCCACCAGGTAATGGTGATGGGCTCGGTGACCTCGTACTTGCTGGGGTCCACTGTCTCCGGAGCTGCCGATGCTGCACTGGATGCAGTGGTGTTTGCCTTGCCGGTGGATCCACCGGAACAGGCGGTCATGACGGTTGCGGCTGCGATAGCACCGGTGGCGATCAGAAAGCTGCGGCGAGAGATCTTTTTCATGGTTGTTGTCCTTCTTTCCTTGGTAATTTTTCAAAGCGCCCGGACAGATCGACCGGAGCGCAGGATTCCGAAACACAAGGGGTTTTCCACTTCTCCTGCATTCCTGTGCAAAAAGAAAAGCGAACACGCCAAATTCCCCGAAAAATCTTCAGGTCTCGTTCTGGCTGTCCGCTTGGCGCGCTCGATCTCTGCAAGCAAGATGCAATGGAAAGTGCTGCAATTTTCCGCTTTGATGATAACACACCGCAGGACGTTTTGCAAGAACGAAAATCGACTTTTATAACATTTTTTGTGCTTGTTTTATAAAAATCGTCTATATTACCGAAACAAAGCACAAATTATGGGCAAATCTCACAATGTGCCAAGGAGCTGCCCCATCTCTCCCAGAGAGGCAAAAATACCGTGGGGCTGCACATCGGAGTCTGCCACATCGTCTATGTGGGTCTCGCCGGTAAGCAACAGGATCCCTTTTGCCCCGTTTTTGACCCCGGTGGCGACATCGGTGTACAGCCGGTCTCCCACAAATGCAACCTCATGGGCGGAATAGCCGGTCTTATCCAGCACCATCTCCACCGTCTCGGCAAAGGGTTTGCCCAGATACTTGGGCTGCTTGCCGGTAGAAAGGCTGATGGCTGCACAAAAGCTGCCGCAATCCGGGATAAAGCCGGTCTCGGTGGGGCAGTTGATGTCCAGATGGGTAGCAAGGAAAAGCGCCCCCTGCCGGATGAAGGTACAGGCGTTGGAGAGTTTCTGGTAGGTCAGGGTAGTGTCAAAGCCGATGACCACGATATCCGGGTCCTTTTCCACCAGAGGGATGCCTGCCTGAGCAAAACTTTCCACCAGAGGCGGCGTGCCCACCAGATAGACCGTTTTGTCCGGGTAGTGAGTCTGCAGGTAGCGGATGGTCACATCGCCGCTGGTCATGATCTGGTCCCGGGTGATGGGGCAGCCCATCCCCGCCAGCTTTGCCATATAGTCCCGGGGAGACCGGGAGGAGTTGTTGGTAAAGAACAGGTAGTCCTTCCCCGCCGCTTTTACAGCTTTGAGGAAGTCTGCCGCACCGGGCAGGATCCGGTCCCCTAGATAGAAGGTACCGTCCATATCCAGCACAAACAGCCGGGTGTCCCGGAGCAGTTCCATTTTGTCGGTCATAGCGTTCACACTTTCTTTTCAGCGGATTTCTTCGATGTGGTAGATGTAGTCCAGAGACTGCAGCGCCTCGATGATTTGATGATGGGTCTTGTACTTTTTTAATTCCGAACTGCAGATGGTAAAGGTAATGGTGTACACGCTGAGTCCGGAGCCGGAGTAGGCGGGGTTGGACTCGATATCATCGATCCGCAGTCCCAGACGGCGGCTCACCGTGACGAAATCCCGCAGGTAGAAGCTGCTCTTCAACTCCAGATGGATCTCGAAGTGGTTGGAGCGGTTCAGCAGGTAGATCTCAAAGGAGGGGAAGCACATCAGGATGCACAGCAGGAACACGAACACGATGAGGGTCACCGTGTACAAACCTGCACCCACAGCAAAGCCCAGCAGCACACACGCCCACAGACCCACCGAGGTAGTAAGCCCCTTGATCTGTCCCCGGGAGCTGAACAGGATGGAGTTGCCAGACAGCATGGCGGTGGCAACGATGGTGGCAGCCGACAGCAGCGGCAGCCCCGTGGGATGCCCCGCCATCAGAAACTGATCCAACAGCATGGCGGTGGTGGCAGAAAAGGCGATGAGCACGAAGGTGCGCAGACCTGCCGAGTGCCGTTTACTGGAGCGCTCGCAGCCAATGATGGATGCAAGAAGCACGACCATGAACACCCGCAGCAGCACCGAATAGGGATTGAGGGTCACCGCCCACTCTCCCAGCAGGGCGGCAAGGGGGTCGGTCAGTGGAAAATTTCCTGCAATGTTCATGCTCTGCTCCTTCTTCGAAAGGAAGCTGCCAGAGGGCCTGCGGTCCTCATGTAATGCTCCTCGGCAGCCTCGGAAAATGCCAGTTCTTCTTCATAGAAGGGATCGTTGTGCTTGGGCAGCTCCTGCTGGATCTTCTGGATCCGCTCAATAAGCAGCTCCACCTCGGTCTTTTGCGGTGCATCCTCCTCCGCCGGCAGTTCCACGATGTCCTCCAGTTTATTGGAGTAGGACTTGGAAAGGTAGAGGGAAAGCTTTGCGCAAGCGGGACCGATAAGCTCATACAGCACACTGGAAGCAAGGATGATGGTCTCCAGCACATCGCCGGTCTCGCCGCCCAGAGTCCGGGCGCCCATGGCCGCCAGACCGATGGCGACACCTGCCTGCGGCACCAGGGCAAGACCCAGATAGTTGCGGACCAGCTTATCCTTGCCCACCATGGCACAGCCCAGAAAGGCACCGGCATACTTGCCCAGAATGCGCACCACAAAGTAGATGACGCCGATGTGCAGCAGGGATACCGAACCGATGCTCTCGGAGCTGTTTACCAGTGCTCCCAGATCAAAGTTGACGCCGGAACGCACAAAGAACAGCAGCAGGATGGGCGGGCTGAAGTAGTTCAGCTGCTTGAACAGCCACTCGTCATCGGTAAGGTTGATATAGAGCATGCTCATGGACATACAGCCCAGCAGAGGGGAAACGTCCAGAATGGCGCAGATGCCGCAGAAGGCAAATAGCACCGCCACCGACACGATGAGGCGGTTGTCGGTGGAACGCTCATGCAGCAGCAGCTTCAGGAACAGTCCAAAAAGTCCGCCCAGCACAAAGACGATGATATTCAGCAAAATGGGCTTGACGATGCTGCCGGCGTGGAACTCCCCGGTCATGGAGGCAAGCGCCACCGAAATGGCGATGCTGTACGCCAGCAGACCCACCATGTCATCCAGTGCCACCACCTGCAGCAGGGTCTCCACAAATTCGCCCTTGGCATGGGTCTGCCGGATGGTCATGACGGTGGAGGCAGGTGCCGTGGCGGAGGCAAGGGCGGCAAGGACGATGGAGAAATTCAGCTCCAGCCCCAGCACAAAATAGACCACGATGAACACCAGCACCGAGGCAAGGCACGCCTCCATGACGGTGATGATCATTACCTTTGCGCCGCTCTTTTTCAGGGTGGAGAACTTGAAGAATTCGCCGGTGCTGAAGGCGATGAACGCAAGGGCAATGTCCGCCACAAAGCTCATGCCGCTGACCACCCTGCCGGGGATCAGGTTCAGGCAGTAGGGTCCCATAAGGATGCCTGCCACGATGTAGGCGGTCACGTTGGGCAGCCTCAGCCGTTTGGTGACACGGGTCATGGCAAAGCCGGAAAACAGCATCAGTGCTACCGAGACAATGACCACCGACACCTCAGAGGTAATGTGCAGGGTCTCGTAAATGGGGGTCAGCATGACAGGCAAAACTCCTTCCTATCCCAGATGGGGCAGGCGGGAAGCCCGTAGGACCTTCCGCTGCGCTCCCCGGACGTTCCGGTCCGCAAAACGTATGGCAAATGAAAAAACAGGGCACGCAGTCCCTTGAAAAAAGATAGCTCTTCTACCCTTTTTCTCTGACTGTCCGCCCTGCTCTTTACTCTAAAAGGCTGTCAACACCTGTATTTCTTTTCTCAACGGGGCAGCAAAGTTCATCAATGCTGCCGGTTTGATGCACAAAGCATAGCATAGCCGCCGCCGCTTGTCAAGCAATTATAAACATATAGCAAATTTTTAGTGCAAAACGCCGATTTTGAACCTCAAAAACAGGTCACCTTGCCCAGTTGTCTCTGTTTTTACTGAATTCTTTCAAAAAACCATTGATTTTATTTGTCAAAACCATCATAATACTCTAATAAAACAGGACTTTCGTGTGCAGGAAGTGCCCCGGTGGACGGGGAACAAGGAGGAATACCATGAAACAGGAACTGATGGATGCCATCCAGGAAATGCCGGTGATTGCGGCAGTCAAGGACGATACCGGACTTTGTAATGCCCTGACCAACGAAAACATCCGGGTAGTGTTCGTATTATACGGGGATATCTGCAACATTGCCACCATCGTGCGGCGGATCCACGAGGCAGGGCGGTTTGCAGTGGTCCATGTGGACCTGATCGCCGGGCTTGCCGGCAAGGAGGTGGCGGTGGATTTTATCCGCAGCACCACCGAGGCGGACGGCATCATCTCCACCCGCCAGTCCTTTATCCGCCGTGCCAAGGAGCTGGGGCTTGCCGCCATCCTGCGGGTGTTCCTGCTGGATTCCATAGCGCTGGAAAGTCTGGACAAGATCCCCGCAAATCTGCCGGATTGTCTGGACCTTTTGCCTGGGACCATGCCCAAGATCCTGCGCCGGGTCTGCGCCACCGCCAAGGTGCCGGTGCTCACCGGCGGTCTTATTGCGGACAAAGAGGACGTGCTGGCCGCACTGGAAGCCGGGGTCACTGCCATTTCCACCACCAATCAGGCCGTGTGGGATATGTGAGCACAGGTATCCTGCATTCTGCGCAAAAACGGCAGGCGTTTTTTGTAAGGGTTTCACAAAAAGCGCAAAACACCTTGCTTTTTGCGCAGGGACAAGGTATCATAAGAGCAAACAAGTGCTGTTTGTTTCAAGAGATATGAGCGAAACGGACAAGGGCAGTTGCCTTTGATTCGGTTTGCTCTTTTTTTTTTGTACAAACAAGGACGCCCGGGTCCCCATGGGTCAGGGAGGAACTGACAGGAGGAAAAGAACAATGTATGATGTAGCAATCATCGGCTGTGGTGTCATCGGTGCCGCCGCAGCCTACGCACTGTCCCGCTACGACAACAAGGTGGTCATCCTTGAAGCGGAGAACGACGTGGCAGACTGCACCACCAAGGCAAACAGCGCCATTCTCCATGCGGGCTACGACCCCGCCCCCGGCACCCGCATGGCAAAGCTGAATGTGCGAGGTGTGGAGCTGGCAAAGGAGATCTGCGCCAAGCTGGACGTTTCCTACAAGCAGTGCGGCTCTCTGGTGCTGGCACTGGACGAAAAGGAACTGCCCCACCTGCAGCACCTGTTTGAGAACGGCACCGCCAACGGCGTGCCGGGCATGAAGATCCTCTCCAGGGAAGAGACCCTTGCCATGGAGCCGGGTCTTTCCGATAAGGTCTGCGGTGCGCTGTGGGCACCCAGTGCCGCTATCGTGAACCCCTGGGAGTACGCCCTTGCCATGACCGAAGTGGCAGTCCGCAACGGCGTGGAGCTGCGCCGGAACTGCAAGGTCACCGATGCAGAGTTCATCGAAGGCGGCTACCGCCTCACCGTGCCCGGCGGCACCGTGGAGACCCGCTGCGTCATCAACGCTGCCGGCATCTGGGCGGACAAGGTCCACTCCATGGTGGAGCCGGCAAACTTCCGAATCATCCCCACCCGGGGTGAGTACTACCTGCTGGACAAGAGCGAGGGTACCCGGGTGAGCCACGTGATCTTCCAGTGCCCCAACGAGCTGGGCAAGGGCGTGCTGGTGACCCCCACCGTCCACGGCAACCTGCTGGTGGGTCCCAACGCAGAGCAGGTGGAGGGCAACGATGTTTCCTGCACCAGCAGCGGTCTGGAATTTGTCAAGGCTACCGCACAGCGCAGCGTCCCCGGCATCAACTTTGGTGAGTCCATCCGCAGCTTTGCGGGCGTCCGTGCCAATCTGGACATGGACGACTTCATCATCGGGGAGGAGCCGGAGGCACCGGGCTGGATCGACCTTGCCGGCATGAAGAGCCCCGGTCTGTCCGCCGCTCCCGCCGTGGCAGAAGAGGCGATCGCCATCCTGAAGGACCGGGGCGTTCTGGGCGCAGAAAAGCCGGACTACAAGGACGGTCGCCGCCACATCCGGTTCAAGGAGCTTTCCGCTGAGAAAAAGGCAGCGCTGGTCAAGGAGCAGCCTGCCTACGGCAGAGTCATCTGCCGCTGCGAGACCATCACCGAGGGCGAGATCCTTGCAGCTCTCCACAGCGAGGTGCCCGCCAACACCATCGACGGGGTCAAGCGCCGTGCCGGTGCCGGCATGGGTCGCTGCCAGGGCGGCTTCTGCGGTCCCCGTGTGCTGGAGCTCATCAGCCGGGAACTGGGCATGAGCCCGCTGGACATCCTGCAGGACAAGAACGGTTCCAATGTTCTGGTCAGCGAAACGAAGGTAGGAGGAAAGAACAATGGTTGATCTGGTGATTATCGGCGGCGGTCCTGCTGGTCTTGCAGCCGCCTGCAAAGCATGGGAAAGCGGTCTCCGGGACATCCTGATCCTGGAGCGTGACAAGGAACTGGGCGGCATCCTGAACCAGTGCATCCACAACGGCTTTGGTCTCCACCGGTTTGGCGAGCAGCTCACCGGTCCCGAGTACGCCGGACGGTTCATCGATATGCTCAAGGACACCGGCGTAAAGGTGCAGCTGGACACCATGGTGCTGGAAGTGACCCCGGACAAGAAGGTCCACTGCGTGTCCAAGGAATACGGCTACCAGATCATCGAGGCAAAGAGCATCGTTCTGGGCATGGGCTGCCGGGAGCGCACCCGTGGTGCCATCGGCACGCCGGGCACCCGCCCCGCCGGCGTCTACACCGCCGGTGCCGCACAGCGGTATGTGAACATGGAAGGCTACATGGTAGGCAAGCGGGTGCTGATCCTGGGCAGCGGCGACATCGGCTTGATCATGGCACGCCGCATGACTCTGGAAGGTGCAAAGGTGCTGGCATGTGTAGAGGTGATGCCCTACTCCGGCGGCTTGACCCGCAACATCGTCCAGTGCCTCAACGACTTTGATATCCCCCTGTATCTTTCCCACACCATCGTGGATATTCAGGGCAAGGACCGGGTGGAAAAGGCGATCGTGGCACAGATCGGTCCCGACCGCAAGCCCATCCCCGGCACCGAGATGGAGTTTGACGTGGACACCATCCTGCTGAGCGTGGGTCTGATCCCGGAAAACGAGCTGACCAAGCAGGCAGGCATCGAGATGGATCCCCGCACCAAGGGCGCTGTGGTCTACGAGAACATGGAGACCAGCATCCCCGGCGTCTTTGCCTGCGGCAACGTGGTGCAGGTCCACGATCTGGTGGACTTTGTTTCCGGCGAAAGTGAGCTGGCAGGCGTGGCTGCGGCAAACTATGTCCAGAAGGGTCCCGTTGCTCCGGGTCGTGTGCTGAACGTGAAGCCCGGTGCAGACCTGGGCTACACCCTGCCCCAGCGCATCCGTCTGGAAGGGGTGGAAAAGAGCACCAACGTTTCCTTCCGTGTCCGCCGCATCTGCGGCAAGAGCACCATTCTGGTAAAGAGCGGGGATACGGTCATCGCCCGGTTCAAGCGGGACCGCCTTGCTCCCGGCGAGATGGAGCACATCGCCCTGCCCAGAGTTCTGCTGGACCGGGCACCGGTGGACGAAGTGACCATTGAGATCGAGGAGGCATGAGTCATATGAAAGAAGTAATTTGCACCTGCTGCCCTCAGGGCTGCCATCTGCAGGTGGATGAGGCCAACGACTACAAGGTGACCGGCAACGGCTGCCCCAACGGCATCGCCTACGGCAAGGAAGAGCTGACCCACCCCACCCGCATCATCACCAGCACCGTGCGCGCCGAGGGCTGCCTGCACTCCCGCTGCCCGGTCAAAACCTCCAAGCCCGTGCCCAAGGGACAGATGGCTGAGGTTGTCGCCGCGCTGGACAGTGTAGTGCTGCACGCGCCCATCCATGTGGGTGACGTGGTGCTGACCGACGTCTGCGGCACCGGTGCAGACATCGTGACCTGCCGCGATATGGCATAACCTCCCCATTTTACTCCGACACTATTTACCTCCCTTCCTATACACACACTATAAACAAAGCAGCCGCTGCACCTTACCGTGCGGCGGCTGCTTTGCGTGTGGGGAAGTTCCCCGTGAAAATGGAATAGCGGAGGCCATTCAAAATCGTCCGTTCCGCATTGCCGCCCGCCGGGCGGCATCACTCCAGCCGGAAGGCGTAGCGCAGAAATGCTGCGACCTGCTCTGTATGGGGGGCGCTTTCCGGTACAAAAAGATAGTAGGTATGTTCAACCCGCGGGTCAGTATCTGCGCCGGTGCCTGCCACAAAGCGGCTGCCGGTCATATCTACTGCAATGCAGGAATATGCTCCATCAGCATCCGTGCTCATGTACAGGGCATCTCCCAGTTGCTGCTGCAATTTTTTGGACAATATTTCCCGCAGATCCTTCATAGGCATGTTGTCTTTGTAGTAATCCAGCACCTCGTCGCTGGTAACGACAAAATCCAGTTCATGGGTCAGGGTGTAGGCGATGAGCTTGCCGTTGCTGGCAGAAGTGTAATCGCTGGCATCCCCTCCCAGATCGATGTAGAGAGCGTCATCCAAAACGATCCTTTGGCGGCGGGTCAGATCTTGCGTAGCCGCGTAATCTTTCTGGATCCGATCTGCAGGGAAAAGATCATATTCATCGTTGGTGAAAAATCCCTGCAGCAGGATCTCTTTCTGACTCTGCACCACCACATCTCCGATATAGAATGCGACTGCCAGCAGCAGCACAAGCCCCATGATCCAGAACCGGTAGTAGTGCAGGATATAGCCGATGCGCTGCCGGAAATGCATGGGGCGGAGTTTTGCCGCCTCCGCTGCCTTCCAGCGTGCAAAGCGTTCCTGGATATTCATTGTATTCAGCCTCCCGCTTACAGCATGCCGTGCTTCTGCATTTTTTTACGCTGTTTTCGTTCCCGGTCTGCCTGTTCCCATGCAGCCTGTTCTTCCGCCAGCTCACCGGTGTACTTTTTGAAGACGGTGTTGATAAAGTAGGAGGAAACAAAGATCGCAAGCCCGACCCATACAAAGAACACACCGCTCATGTAAAAGCAGCCCACGCCAGCCAGCGCCCAGATGAGCGCCAGTGTCAGGGTAGCAGGCAGATTGCCCACTGCCATGATAAAGCTGTTCCCAAGAATCTTTTTGAGTGAAAAGTCAAACACTGCCAGCAACGGCCATACATAGAAGGTGCAGCCCAGAAACAGTATCGTCAGGCAAAGCACCAGCGCCCCCACAACAATGGCAGGCACCCCGCCCACAAAGAGGAAAAGGTTCCATGCCCCTACAAGGTCTGCTGCAAAAAATGCGATGCCAGCTGCTTCCAGCAGCCACAGCAGGGTCGCTTTTTTAAAATGCTGCCTGAATGCGCTGAAAAATCCGGACAGGATGCCGCCTTCGGTATCCCGCACCTGTCGCATGGTATATGCGTAGAATGCGGTGGTTGCAGCGCCTATGGTCACCAGTGGGAGGCTGGTAATGGTCCAGAGGAAGCTCATACATGTAACATCGGCGACCTTACCGATGGCGCCCCAGAATTTATTTTCCGGGTCAAAGATTTGACTCATGTGCGGTGTATCCTCCTGTATATCGGGACAAGCCCTTACTCAGCCTTGACAGTGCCTTCCAGAATATTGGTGGTGATAAAATCCACGCCCATCTCTACCAGTGCTTCGCCGTCCACAGCCTCGTTGACGGTCCATACATTGTACTCCTGCCCCAGAGCATGGACTTTACGAACGTTTTCGGCAGTAGCAGACTTATAGTAGATATCCAGACCAAGATCATACTTTTCCAGAACCTCCAGCACGCGGTCGTCCCAGTCTTTGATGAGGTACTGTGCGGGCTGCTGCGGATAGCGGCGGCGGAGATGGATCAGGTTTTTCAGCGCAAAGGAAATAAAGGTGACATGCTCCAGATACCCTGCTTTTTCAATCATGGAAGCGATCTTGTAAACATCCCCCGCCTTGAACTGGTTCTTCAGCTCCAGTACGCAGTGCTTGCCGTATTTTTTGCAGATTTCGATATATTCCATCAGGGTGGGGATGGTCAGGTCGATACGACCGCGCTTGCCATCAATATCGGTGAGCTGCAGCTTCCGCAGGGTGTCAAACGTAGTTTCCTCAATCACCATGTGGTCGATGCCTACCCGGGCGGTATTGTCATCGTGGAAGATGACGAACTGCCCATCCGCTGTACGATGCACATCGGTCTCCACACCAAAGTAGGTTGCACGGTTGCAGGCAGCCACAAAAGCCGAGCAGGTATTTTCTTTTTCCAGCCCGCTCAGACCCCGGTGCGCCACCATCCGGACGTTCTTGTTGTCGATCTTAATGGTATCCATAGCCATAGGTTCCGCTTCCTTTCTAATTCAGCTGTAAGCTGTTTTGGCTGCACAACAAAAAAGAGCGCATCAAACAAAGCCGTTTTGCTTTGTCCGTCGCTCTCCTGCTCTGCACAAACAAATTCTATCTCTTATTTTACACTCCTCCGGAGAGAAATACAAGCACTGAACAAATATTTGGAAACTGTGCACAAAGCCTCCTCTGCGTGCTTGAACACTCTGCCGAATCGCGGAGCGTAGACGGTTGTGCGGGGGCTTTTTTCGGGGTGGAAGGGCATCATAGAGCCAACAAGTGTTGTTTGTTTCAAAGAGTTATGAGCGAAACGGACAAAGGCAAAGTGGGGACAGTCATATGCTGTGCAAAAAATTCTAAATTTTTAATATTTCATAAAAATCCACACCTCACCCAAATGATAAAATCGGGGTGAGGTGTGGATTCTGTTTTCCGGCAGTAAGAGGTATAAATTTTTGAAACTTCTAAGAGTAACATCTTCCAAGGGGAAGAAGAGCAATTATGTAGACATCTCTATCAGAAGTGGATTTTATTAAATCATCTGAAAATGCCGCATGCCTCCACAATCGCATCCTCTTTCTCCTTCGGACACTTGGACTGCTTCGCATTTTCATTTTTCGCTTTATGGTAATTCTCTCGCTCAATAATGCCGTACTTCTGTTTCACCTGTGCGATATAGAGATTGGACACCTTGAGTTGATAGTGCTCCCACACATGCTCCCGAATCTTGTTGTAAGTCGCCTTGCTCTCCGCAGCAGTCATGTCCAGTTCATCCATGCTGACGTCCACTACGATGTGTCGCTCGACATGGAGTTTGGTCAAAAGGCGAACCGCTTCGCAATGGCTTGAGGGCTGCGTTTGTTACATCGTTTTGGTATAACAACTCACAACCTCGCAATGCCGTGTTCGAGGAAAAAGGTCCACCGGCTGCACCTTCTCCGCATGATACCCATGCTCTTCGAGCC
>ERZ791846.598-NODE-598-length-17252-cov-4.28551_pt1 | contig 17252 bp, 21 predicted proteins | sample MGYA00510289_ERZ791846 | MGnify/ENA primary metagenome ERZ791846 (study PRJEB30046, sample SAMN00715274) | human gut metagenome | study: EMG produced TPA metagenomics assembly of the A metagenome-wide association study of gut microbiota in type 2... | reverse complement strand
TCAAAATGTCCTTTTCGCTCCGCAGATAGGCAAAGGGATTGTATTTCATGGATTTCTTGAAGTTAATCGTATTCAGCACTTTTATCCGATAGCCGCCCCGCTGTAAGAGCTTCCCGCACTCGATTAAGACGGTGCCTTTCGGGTCTGTGACAACATAGCTGCTGTGCATTTGCATAAGCGACGGTTTGACGAAAAACCTTGTCTTGCCGCTGCCGGAACCGCCGATTACAAGAATGTTCTTGTTGCGGGCATATTTTGGCTGCTTCGGGCGGCTGTTCATGGTGAGCCGTTCTGTCTGCGTGAGGGGGATATTGTTTTCAAATACCGGGTCTGTGTACGGCTTTATGTCCTCGGCTGTCCCCCAACGGGCAGAGCCGTATTCCATGCCTTTCCTGTACTTCTTCGCGTTCTTGCCCTTGACATAGATAATCAGCCGGACAATGACCGCCCCCGCAATGCCTAAAGCTAAATCTGCCGGGTGGAAGCTCGGCGCGGCACTGGAAAAGGCGGCGGTAAAACCGTCCCCAAGATGTAGCAGCTTTGCGCTTGCGTCTGCGCCGGGGGATAAGCGGACAGCCGCGCCCACTTTATCAAAGAGCCAGACAAAGAGCAGATAGGGGGCGTTTAGGATAAGCAGCTTCTTGATTTCCGGCTTCATAATTCCCGCCCCCTGTCTTTGTTTTTTACTTTCTCGCGCTGTGCGTTTCTGCCCTGTGCGGCTTCTTTAAGGCTTGTCAGCAGCTTTCGGATAGAGGGCTTCCTGTCCTGTGTCAGCTTCTTTGCGGAAAACTCCTTAAAGGCTGCGGTCAGCACGTCCGCGTCCCGCCCCTTGAAGAAAACAAGATAGCGGGGCGGGCTTTCCGTTGTGTCCTTTTTCAGCGCAAAGTCGATACCGTACTTTTTCGCCGTACTCTCAAAGGCCTTGATATTGTCTTTTGTAATCTCAATGTTGGAAACGCCCGCGTTCTGCTTCATAAGCTGCTTTAGGCTCTGCTTGCCCTGTGGCTGTTTCGCAAGCTGCTTTTTGCCCTTTGACAGTATGGCTTTCATTGCCTTTTGGAGCGTCTGCGCGGTCAGCTTCCCGGTCTTGATGTAAAGGGCTATGGTCTTTTCGTTTACTTCGTCCTGCAATTTGTCGCGTCCTCCTTTCGCGTTTCTTTATGGGGCGGCGGTCAGATACGCACCCGCAGCCCGTTCAAGTCCTCGGCTCTGATACCCACAAGATACCAGTTGTCGCCGTACTCAATCCGGGTCGGCTTCCACTTGCCCCGCACGAATACGTCAAAGCACTCGCCGCAATGCAAGCCCCCGTAGTAGCTGTTTAAGTCAAAGCGGATGTCGTAACGGTCGGTGCGCTCGTCAAATACCAATGCTCCTGTCATTTTCTGTGCCATAATAAAATCCTCCTTTTGTGGTTGTGGGTGGTTACAGGCTTTCGCCCTCATTGCATGAATAATAGTCCGGGTCGCCGTACTGCGGCTTTTTCGGTGACAGTGCGCCGCTTGCCATGTCATGGGCGACAAGGGAAGTGTAGTAGTTGCCGATTGTGGACGGGGCATTGAAAAGGGCTGCTTTCAGATATTGCTTGATGTTGCGGATTTTCGTGGTGTTCTCCCGCATACAGTCAAGCACAAAGCGGATATGCTCGCCGTCCAGTTTCATAAACTTTGACTTCACAAGCTCTGCCGGGTAGTCGTCCCCCGCAATCCGTACCCGCTTTCTGGCGGTGCATACGGTTTCAAGCATGAGGTCTACAATCTCGTCCAGCCTGTCACTGTCAAACTTCATGTCCTGTTTGAGAATGTGGTAGTCGATATTGTCCTTGATGATTTCCCGGTATATATCAACTGCGCTCTGTGCTGCCGCTTCCGTTCCTTTCCGTTCCGGCGGCGTAGCCGCTCCCCCGCAAGGTGAGGGGTTAGGGGAAAGGATAGGAATGGAATGGGTACTTGATAAATCTGTATTTGATTTTTCTTTTTTTGGTAAGTCAGTTCTTTGTATATCTTTATTTAATTGCGTTGGATTTTCCAACGTAGGTTTTTCCAATGTTGGTTTTTCCTGCGTTGGATTATCCAATGTTGGATTTTCCAATGTAGGTAAATCCGGCGTAGGCGGCTGCGGCTGCTCGAATATCACATAGTCCGCGCCCCGCAAGCGTCCTTTCTCGTCGCGCTCCCTTGAACGGACGATATACCCGGCGCGTTCAAGTTCCTTAATGGCTTCGCGGATAGCGTCTATCTTCTCCCGGTTGATAAAGGATAAGCCTTTCAAGGTGTAGTCCCAATCTTCGGGGAGTGACAGCATTTGCGACAACAGCCCCTTTGCCTTTAGGGAAAGCTCCTTGTTGCGTAGGTGGTGGTTGCTCATTACGGTATAGCCCTTGTTTCGTTCCACTCTGAAAACTGCCATAGTTCATAGCTCCTTTGCTTTGGATTTGTTACGCAGTAGAAGCGCGGTTTCGGGGGATAAGGTATAAATCCCTTTCCGCGCCAGATACGCGCCCGGAAAACCGCTTGTAGCAAGGCTTTTTCTGCCCCTACTGCGTAACAAAGGGCATGAAAAAAGCGGCGTTCCTGTTCTCCCATGTAGGGAGTGGGAAACGCCGCTTTTGCGTCGTATTCAGTTTTTAGTACAATACCCTGCTTGTCCATCGCTCGAAAAACCTTGATTTTCTGGTGTTTTCAAAAGTATCGTTATCTAACGTCAGCTTTTGACCGACCAGATTTTAAAAGAATGATGGCGGACATTGAAAATGGAAATGTAAATTGTGTCGTTGTAAAAGATTTATCCAGATTTGGACGAGATTATATTGAAGCCGGGCGGTTCATTCAAAAGACCTTCCCGGCTTTTTCTGTGCGTTTCATTGCGATCACAGATCATTACGATAGTTTGACTGCGGATCAGAGTACCACATCTCTTGTGATTCCGGTTAAAAACTTTGTGAATGATTCCTACTGTCAGGATATTTCAGAAAAGGTAAAATCACATCAGAGAGTAAAACGGGAGAAAGGAAAATTTATCGGTGCATTTGCAGTCTATGGATATCAGAAAGACCATGAAGATAAAAATAAGCTGGTCATAGATGAATATGCGGCAAAGATTGTAAAAAATATTTTCACATGGAAACTGGATGGTATGAGCAATCTTGCCATTGCAAACCGACTGAATGAGAATGGAATTTTCTCTCCATTGGAATATAAGAAATCTTACGGAGAGCATTATTCCACAGGTTTTCAAGCCGGAATTGTATCAAAATGGTCTGCGGTGGCGGTAAAGCGTATTTTAACCAATGAAATTTACACCGGAATGATGGTACAGGGAAAACGGGAGAAAGTCAATTATAAGGTAGATAAGATTTTAGAAAAGCCGGAGTCAGAGTGGTTTAAGGTGGAAGGCACACATGAGGCAATCATTTCCAAAGAGGATTACCAAAATGTACAGCGGCTTTTAAAAGTCGATACCAGAGCCGGGAAGGGAAAAGAAAAAGCGCACATGTTTTCGGGACTTCTGTTTTGCGGAGACTGTAAAGAACCTATGGTACGCCGAATAAACAGATATAAGGGGACGGAAAAAATATATTATATCTGTTCTACGAGAAATCGGAGTGAGGGATGCAGCAGGCATAGTATTCCGGAAACAGACTTAAAAAGAGTTGTGTTTCAGATTATCCGGTCACAGGTTACACTTCTGATGGACGTAAACCGACAGATGCAGTATCTCCAGACAAAGGAAATGAACTTTGAGGATGTGGTCGGATTTGATAAAGAGATTACTCGATTAAGGAATGAGCAGGAAAAATATCTGGAGCTGCGGGCGGGACTTTATGAAGATTTGAAAACGGGAATCATCACACAGACAGACTTTAAGAATTTTAGCAAAATCTATGAAAAGCAGTATATAGAAACAGAGAAGGCATTGACAAGACAGGAGGATATGTTAAAGAAACTGTTTTACAATGGAGTGCAGTCCGGTGTGAAGCTGGAACGCTTGAAAGAAACGATGCAGATTGCCACATTAGACAGGGATACCCTATTAGCCTTTGTAGACAGGATAGAAGTATATGAGGAGAAAAAGGTATCGGTACAGTTTTGTTATCAGGAAGAAATGGAAAAGATGCTAGTGTTGTCGGAGTTTCTTTCTTCACAATCAGAAGTCGTGAGGGAGGTGATCTAAATGGCAAGAACATCCAAACGTAAGGTTCGGTTAGAAAGCCAATCACTGCAAGAAAATGTATCGGTGAAAACATACATGGCAGGTATTTATGCAAGATTATCTGTGGATAATCATGACGGGAAAGAAATCTCCATTGAAACGCAGATTGAGATGGCAAAAGAATATTTGAAATCCCATACAGAGATTACACTGTATGATTGCTATTCAGATTTGGGAGCTACCGGGACAAATTTTCAGCGGAGTGATTTTGAACGGTTGATGCAAGATGTGAGAGATGGATTGATAAACTGTATCATTGTAAAAGATTTTTCCCGGTTTGGAAGAAATTATATTGAGACAGGAAATTTTGTAGAGAAGATTTTTCCATTTTTAGGTGTTCGTTTTATTGCCATTACAGATCAGTATGACAGCATCAAACAGGCGGACTGCAACGAAGCGCTTTCCATGCATTTGAAAAATATTGCCAATGAACTGTATGCAAGGGACATTGCAGAAAAGGTCACAGCAAGTAAACAGGCAAAGATGAAACAGGGAGAATATCTGGGGAGTATTCCGCCGTATGGTTTTCAAATCGAAAAGATAGACGGAAAACGGACTTTAGTGTCGGAACCTGTGACCAGTGAGATTGTCAGGGAGATCTTTAACCGGTATGCTTCTGGGGAGACATTTGTATCTCTTGTAAAATGGCTGTATAGACAAAAGATTCATCGCCCAAGTGATTATAAAAAATACAAAACGGTTTATCAGCAGGAGGGGCAGCAGTTAAGACAGTGGGAAAGAGAATCTATCCGGTTTCTATTAACCAACGATGCCTACATAGGGAATCTTGTGCAATCCGGAAAGCACATGAAAGAACAGATTACAGCGGAACACACACATGAACCTTTGGTTTCGGAAGAAGTATTTTATCGGGTATGGGAAAGGATAGAAGGAAATATTAAAATACAAAACCGCAGACCACTTAGAAAGGATACGATGGAAGATATTTTCCGTGGGGTTTTGTATTGCGGTGAGTGCGGGCATAAGTTAAGCCGTATGGTGACGGAGAGAAAGGCTTCTTATAAAGAAGTAAAAACATTTGTATTTTATAGCTGTCCGAATAGCAAACGGATTGATGAAGAAAAATGTGAAAACGAACAGATTACATTTCTTCAGATTCAGAAAGTGATCCTTCATCTGCTGAAAAAAGAGTTTCTTTTAAGCAGTACACAGATGAAAAAACTGATGGAATTTAATAAAGAGGCAGGAGAAAAACGAAAAGAACAGATACAGAAAGCACAGGATGAACTGCAAAAATCGGTGGATGGTGCTGACAGGAAGATCAGTTCCTATTATCTGGAGTATCGAAACGGGAGCATTTCACAGGCACAATTTCTGGAAACAAAGAAGAAACTGGAAGAAAAAAAGGAACAGGATCGGCAGGCATTACGTGATTTACATACAGAGTATTCTTCCATTGACAGAATGGTAGATAAGCAGAATCAATTTCTCCGTACTATTTTGAAATACAAAAGCTGTGCCGAACTAAATGCGGAATTGGTGCAAAACCTGATAGAGAAAATTTATGTGTATCGTGGAAAACGGGTAGAAATCATTTGGAAGTGGAATGATGAGTTTGCGAAGGTGATGGGAGGAACTGACGATGAAAAATAGACTGAAGATAGCAATGTATCTGCGATTGTCCAAGGAAGATGACTGGAATGCACAGGAGAGTAACAGTATTTCTTATCAGCGTTTGTTGTTAAGAGGATATATTGAGCGAAATTTTGAAAATTATGAGATTTTAGAATTTGTGGATGATGGTTACAGCGGAACCAGTATGGACAGACCTGCAATGCAGGAATTATTAGCCGCTGCCCGGCAGAAAAAAGTAGATTGTATTATCGTAAAAGATTTTTCACGTTTTGCCAGAGACTATGTAGAAACAGGTTTCTATGTAGAGCAGATTTTTCCATTTTTAGGAATCCGTTTTATCTCTGTGAATGACCATTATGATAGTGAAGCTGTCACTAAAAAAACGATTGGGATGAATCTGGCATTTAAAACGCTGGTCAATGATCTCTATTCTAAGGATTTATCGGTAAAGGTAACTTCTTCCCTACATTCTAAAAAAGAACGGGGGATTTACTGCAGCGGGAACTGTCCTTTTGGATATCGCAAAAAAGCAGAGGACAGAAATCAAGTGGAGATTGTAGAAGAGGAGGCGGCAGTTGTCCGGGAAATTTTTCGACTGACATTAGAAGGATATACTTCTGTGGATATTGCAAAGAAGTTTCATAAAGAAAAGGTAAAAACACCTGTGGAATATCTGATAGAGAGAGGAGCAACACACCGGAAGCCAGTTGGCAAGGAATTTTCATGGCAGCATACAACAATCTGCACGATACTGAAAAATCATTTTTATGCAGGAGATATGGTATATGGAAAATATAAGAAGGATAAGGTTGGAGGGAAAAATCACTTAAAGCCAAGAAGTGAATGGAAGATTACTTATAATCATCATGAACCGATCATCGAACGGGAAGTATTTGATGCAGTACAGCAGACGAGGGGGATATCGAAACCTTATCAGCCACAAAAAGCACATATTCTGATAGGAAAGGTTGTATGCGGGGAGTGTGGTAAGGCTTTGCGCTATCGTAAAGCAAAAAATCCTTATTTTTATTGTAATGAACGTTATACGACAGGTGATGAGAATTGTGTGAGCCAAGTCAATGTATTCTTTTTGGAACAGGTTCTTTTAGCTGCTTTGCAAAAGGAAATCCGCAGACAGATGGAATTGGAAGAAGTGTGGAGTCAGTATCAGGAAGTACAAAAAGAGAAGTATCATGTGAAGAGGGATAAGTTGCAAAAATCTCAACAAGCCTTAGATGCTGTGGGAAAAGAACAGATCACACTTTATGAGAGATATGGAAAGCGGGAAATCCAAAGGGAAGAATACATAGAGTTCAGAGAGGAATTGCAGAAAAAGGAAGATTTTATAAAAAGTGAAATCCAAGAGCAGGAGATGCGATTGGCAGAGGTGGAGACAGAGTTTCATGCAGAACTGCCGGATGCTCATATCATTTGGAAAGAATGTAAGATCAATGAACTAAATCAAGAGGTGGTGGATACTTTTATAAAGAAGATAAATGTATGGGATGAACAGCATATGGAGATTATCTGGAACTTTAGTGATGGAAAAGAATAGCTATGGGATAGCAGGGGGAAATGATAGGGAATAAAGTATGATGAAAAGCAAGTCTGAAAACGGCTTGCTTTTTTCTTTACAATGATGTTGGGTGATGTATAATTATAAATAAAGTGAGAAATATGAATTTGTAAAAGTGAGAACTAAATAAAAATTATTAGGGAGAATTTATGAAGTGGCAAGTAGACATGAAAGTAAAGGATTATATTCGTAATTGGAGCGATCAAGAAATTCATACAGAATATAAAGGAGTTACTGCAAATATAAAAATAAAAGATAATAACTGTAAATTAGAACTTGAAGGGGAAGAGAATGTCAAAATTGTATTCCAACTTCTTTGGGAATTGCTGTTTCTTTATGATGGATATTTTTATGAACCAATATCATATGAAATTGATGGGGTTAAAATGGAATGTAAAGAGCTTATTACATTACCATTTTATAAAACAGACAAAATGTGGTATTGTTCAGAATTATTAGGGAGAGCACAAAGAGACCTGTCATCAGAAGTGTTAGAAAAATATGATAAATTTCGTAACACGGGCATTTCAGATAAAAAAATGACAAAATCAGTTGTGAATGCTTTTTACTATTTGAATTCAGAAAATTATGGAAAGATAAATGTAAATCATAGACTATCTTTATTATTGAATATTGCAGATGGTTTCATAATAAACACTTATAAAGAGACAAATAATGTAAAAGGTAGTTATGATATATTTTTTAAGAAAATAGTAAATAGTCAGAAGTTACAACAAGGAATTTCTTTGCTTGGAATAGATGGAGAAAAATATAAGGGGTTATTATCTCAAGAAAGACATACATTTTATCATTATATATATTCAAAAAATAGTTTGGCTGCGTTAATTCATGACTCCGAAGATAAAATTACAGATTATGCAAATTGGTATTTTGTATATGTACTTGAACTTGTAATTAGAGTAAACTTTTTAAAAGTGTCTGGTGTTGTGTTAAATCAGGAAGCTGTGGATTACGCATTAGAGTCGATAAATGATTGGATTATATATGAAAATAATCTTGACAAAGACTGTATAACACATCGTTATCAGATGGCTCAAGAATTGAAACGAATGGGAATTACTATGAAATAGATATTTAGGTTATTAAATTTTATTCAAAAAATGAAATGAGGTATGCAAGATGGCAAACAATAGAGATGATTTTTCCTTGGCTACGAAGGAGTTGCTTGCAAATCGAGTAGGCAGAAGATGTAGCAATCCGAAATGTCAAAAACTAACTTGTGCTGCAAATACTGATCCAGATAAAATTACAAATATTGGTGTAGCTGCCATATTTGTGCCGCAGCAAAGGGTGGTCCAAGATATGATGAAAGTATGACACCAGAAGAACGAAAGTCTTCTGAGAATGGAATATGGCTATGCCAGTCTTGCTCAAAGTTAATAGATACAGATACCACTCGTTATTCAAAAGCAGTTCTTTTAGAGTGGAAAAAGGCTGCAGAATTATCAGCACTTTCAGAGATTGAAAAGATTTCGCCAATACAATCTATGGAAGAGGATAAAGCGATTATCAAATTCTTTGTTCAATGTTTTGATCGTCCAGCTTTTCAAGATGACATTTATCAGGAAGGTCGAATGGAGGATTTTGATAAAGCCATCGAAGATACTCTTATCGCATTGAATACAGGGGTTATGCGTACCAGAGATGGTGAGAAACTAAAACAAGCGGAAGGAAAATCGGCGATTCAAAATCCAATATGGCGTAAAAAACTCGATACAATTGCAGATATGCTTAATGATATCCGTAGACGATTAAAGGTGGCTGAAGCAGAGCATACATATACAAAATATGGTTCAGGACAGGATGTTTTTTATTGTTTTTCAGATAGAGAACTCGGTGAGTGGTTTAATCTTACAAGAGAAGAAATATTGAAAATCTTATCTTCTATTTGTAGGGAGGCTGGATTGCGTGAATTACATTTTCCTTGCAGAAGGTATAAATGGTAAAAGAGAAGGAGAGGGGTATAGTCATCATAGGCTATATCCCTCAAAATCATTTCTCTACTAACGTTTTATAAACTCTACTTGATTTGTTTGCATCTATTTATCAAAGCCTTTTGCGGATTTATAGCATTTATTTAACACCCAGCCGTTATTTTGAAGAAAAAGTGCTGAAATACCTGATAAAATCGTAAAAAAAGCGAAAGAAAATTGCCTGCAACTACTTGACACAAGAGGGCATCTGCGCACATCCTGATTTTGGAAAACGGATATTGGAATTCAGGGATTTTGTACATCGAAAGGAGCAGATGTATGATGACAGCGGTCACGGAACACATGTGGCCGGAATTTTGGCGGGCGACGGGCGGCTTTCCGGCGGAACCTACGCGGGAATAGCGCCGAAAGCCTCCTTGCTGATTGCAAAGGTACTGGATCAGGATGGAAACGGAAGTGTGGAGAGTGTTCTGGAAGGAATGCGCTGGGTACTGTCTATGCGGAAAAAATATCCCATCCGGGTCGTCAATATTTCTGTAGGAGCAAAGCCTAATCTGGAACAGAGGCAGAAAAAACGACTGATACTCGGTGCGGAATCTCTATGGGATGCAGGAATTGCGGTGGTGGCGTCTGCGGGAAATGACGGTCCGGAAAGAGGCAGTATTGCTTCACCGGGAGACAGCAGAAAGATCATCACAGTAGGCGCTTATGAGGAAATCAGGCGGGGCAGGACACGTATGGGACAGCGGTGGAAATATTCCGGAAGAGGACCATCCGATACGTGCATTGTAAAACCGGATCTTGTGGCGCCGGGACTTGGGATCATAAGCTGTGGCAGAATTGACAAAGAAAAGAAAGCTTATGTGGAGAAAAGCGGCACATCCATGGCAGCACCGATCGTGTCAGAATATCCGGACATGACCAATGTAGAAGTGAAACTGAAGCTGAGGGAGTCCTGCATTTCGCTGGACGAAGAAGGAACCGGGTGGGGTCTCCTTAATATAGGGGAGCTTTTGTAAGCGCGAATGGCAAAGAAAGAAGGTGTCAAGAAAAAGTACTTGACACCTCTTTTTTTTTGAGTTATGATAGCAAAGGTGATTTGAGTGAATGATATTTTAGAACAGGCATTGTTATACGACTTTTACGGTGAACTTCTTACCAGTCACCAGAAAGAGATTTATGAACAGTTTGTACTGGAAGATTTATCTTTGAGTGAGATTGCAGGTGAGGCAGGCATCAGCCGCCAGGGAGTGCATGACCTGATCAAGCGGTGTCAGAAGGCTCTGGAAGGCTATGAGGAGAAGCTGCATCTGGTAGAAAAATTTCTTTCTATCAAGGAGAAGGTTCACGAGATCGACAGTGTGCTGGATGCTTATGAATCCGGTGCCGGAAATCAGAAACCGCAAGAGATGATAGAGAAGATCCGGAAGATATCGGATACAATTATAGAGGAGTTATAGCATGGCATTTGACAGTTTAACAGAAAAACTTCAAAACGTATTTAAGAATCTCCGAAGCAAAGGTCGTCTGACGGAAGATGATGTAAAGGCGGCACTGAAAGAAGTGAAGATGGCACTTCTGGAGGCGGATGTAAACTTTAAAGTCGTAAAGAAGTTTGTAAAAGATGTGCAGGAGCGAGCAGTCGGACAGGATGTGATGAACGGACTGAATCCGGGACAGATGGTGATCAAGATCGTAAATGAAGAACTTGTAAATCTGATGGGTTCTGAGACGACGGAGATCAAATTGCAGCCGGGAAGTGCAATCACGGTGATCATGATGGCAGGACTTCAGGGTGCAGGTAAGACCACGACTACTGCAAAGCTGGCAGGCAAGTACAAGCTGAAAGGCAAGAAACCACTGCTTGTTGCGTGTGATGTGTATCGTCCGGCAGCGATTAAACAGCTGCAGATCAACGGAGAGAAGCAGGGCGTGGAAGTATTCTCCATGGGAGATAAAAACAAGCCTGCTGATATCGCAAAAGCGGCGCTTGAGCATGCGCGCAAGAATGGAAATAACATCGTGATTCTGGATACAGCGGGACGTCTTCACATTGATGAAGATATGATGGCAGAGCTTCAGGAGATCAAAGGAACAGTGGATGTGCATCAGACGATTTTAGTTGTGGATGCGATGACCGGACAGGATGCGGTCAATGTGGCCGGAAGTTTCAATGATAAGATTGGGATTGACGGTGTGATCGTGACAAAGCTGGACGGCGATACAAGAGGCGGTGCTGCACTTTCGATCAAGGCAGTGACCGGATGCCCGATTCTTTATGTGGGTATGGGAGAGAAGCTCTCAGATCTGGAGCAGTTCTATCCGGATCGAATGGCATCCCGTATTCTTGGAATGGGAGATGTTCTGACACTGATTGAGAAAGCCGGGGCTGAGCTGGATGAAGAGAAAGCACAGCAGATGGCAGAGAAGATGAAAAAAGCCCAGTTTGATTTTGAAGATTATCTGGAAAGTATGAACCAGATGAAGAAAATGGGCGGATTATCCAGTGTTCTCGGTATGATGCCGGGACTCGGAGGCATGGGGGCAAAGATGCCGGAACTTGACTCCGAAGAAAATGAAAAGAAGATGGCAAGGATGGAGGCCATGATCCAGTCAATGACAGTAGAGGAAAGACAGAACCCGGATCTTTTGAATCCATCCAGAAAACACCGTATTGCAAGAGGCGCTGGTGTAGATATTTCCGAAGTCAACCGTATGGTAAAGCAGTTTAACGAATCCAGAAAACTGATGAAGCGACTTCCGGGACTGATGGGTAAAGGTGGTAAAAAAGGCAGATTTAAGCTTCCTTTTTAGCACATAGATAACAAAAAAGAAAAATATTAAGAAGAGGTGAAAGAAATGGCAGTAAAAATCAGATTAAAAAGAATGGGACAGAAGAAAGCTCCTTTCTATAGAATCGTTGTAGCGGATGCGAGAGCACCAAGAGATGGAAAGTTCATTGAGGAGATCGGAACATACGATCCAAATCAGAACCCAAGCGTATTCAAAGTAGATGAAGAAGCAGCTAAAAAATGGCTGAACAACGGAGCTCAGCCTACAGAAGTTGTAGGAAAGATCTTTAAGGCAGCTGGAATCGAAAAATAAGCTGTTTCGCGGAGGTGCGCGTAAATGAAAGAGTTAGTTGAAGTGATTGCGAAAGCATTAGTAGACGATCCGGACAGCGTTGCAGTTTCTGAGAGACAGGACGGCAGAACTACGGTTATTGAAGTACGTGTCGCTGACAGTGACATGGGAAAAGTGATCGGAAAACAGGGGCGCATTGCAAAAGCGATCCGTTCTGTTGTAAAAGCAGCAGCGGCAAAGGAAGATAAGAAAGTTGTTGTTGATATCATACAGTAACTTGACAAAAAGGGGACAGGCTTTGGATCAAAGCAGCTGCCCCCTTTCTTTTTCGCAGAGAGGATAGGAGAAGAGCATGGAACAGTTTTTACAGGTAGGTGTGATCTCATCCACACATGGAATCCGCGGGGAAGTCAAAGTATTTCCGACCACGGATGATCCAAACAGGTTTAAAAAGCTCAAAAAAGTGATTCTGGAGACAAAGAAAGAGAAGCTTTCGCTGGAAGTCCAGGGAGTGAAATTTTTTAAACAGTTTGTCATCGTGAAATTCAAAGGGATTGACAACATCAATGATATCGAACAGTACAAAGGCTGTTCTCTTTTTGTCAGCCGTGAGGATGCAGTTGCACTGGAGGAAGACGAATATTTTATTGCTGATCTGATCGGGATGGAAGTTTACACGGATGAGAATCCCGAGGAACTTTTCGGGACATTAAAAGATGTGATCGAAACCGGGGCGAATGAAGTGTATCTTGTAGAGTCAAAAACACATGGGGAAGTGCTGATCCCGGCAATCCGCCAGTGTATTCTTTCCGTGGATGTAAAAGCGCAGAAAATGCAGGTGCATCTGCTGAACGGATTGCTGGATCAATGATTTCAATGAAAGAAAGTGCAGGACAGATACGATGAATTTTCATATTTTGACATTATTTCCGGACATGGTCATGCAGGGACTGGGTACCAGTATCATCGGAAGAGCGGTAAACAACGGGCTGCTTTCCATTGAGGCGGTCAATATCCGGGATTACGCGTTTAACAAACATCAAAGCGTGGATGATTATCCATATGGAGGCGGAGCAGGTATGCTGATGCAGGCAGAACCTGTTTATCAGGCATATGAGGCGATCGCAGAAAAAGTGAAAAAGAAGCCGCGTGTCGTGTATCTTTCTCCACAGGGAGCGACTTTTTCCCAGACTATGGCAGAAGAACTGGCAAAAGAAGAAGAACTGGTGCTGCTCTGCGGGCACTATGAAGGAATCGATGAACGTGTTCTGGAGGAAATTGTGACAGATTATGTTTCTATCGGAGATTATGTGCTCACAGGCGGAGAATTGCCGGCCATGGTCATGGTGGATGCGATTTCCCGTCTGATTCCGGGTGTGCTGCACAATGATGTATCCGCAGAATTTGAATCTTTTCAGGATGATCTGCTGGAATATCCGCAGTATTCGAGACCCGAGGAATGGCATGGGAAAAAAGTTCCGCCGATTCTTCTGTCCGGACATCACGCCAATATTGAAAAGTGGAGAAGAGAGCAGTCGATCATCCGGACAAAGGAGAGAAGACCGGATCTTTTGGAAAAGTGCATGAAAAGCGGAGTTCTGGATAAGAAAGAAATGAAGTTTTTGCAGGAACTTTTGGCAAAAGATGAGGAAAATGCTTGAAACTATTTACAAAATATGATAGAATAAAACAGTTGTGAAAAGAAGAGATGGTCCTCTGGTACCGAAGTGGTATTAAGAACGTCCAAGATGAAGGAGGAACACAATGAACGAAATTATCAGAAAAATCGAAGCTGAGCAGATGAAAGAAAATGCACCTGAGTTTAACGTTGGTGATACTGTAAAAGTATACGCTAAGATTAAAGAGGGTAACCGTGAAAGAATCCAGGTTTTCGAAGGAACAGTTCTGAAAAAACAGGGTGGCGGAGTAAGAGCTACTTTCACAGTAAGAAAATTCTCTAACGGAATCGGTGTTGAAAAAACATGGCCAATCCACTCTCCACACGTTGAGAAAGTGGAAGTTGTTCGCAGAGGTAAAGTAAGAAGAGCAAAACTGAACTACTTAAGATCACGTATCGGTAAAGCAGCTAAGGTTAAAGAATTAGTAAAATAGTAGGAATGATGAGAGGGACAATTACAGAAGTGTAGATTGTCCCTTTTCTGTTATAAGGAGAATGTATGCGGCACTTAAAGTTTCGAAAAAAGCGAAAAAGAGCGCCACACAAGGCAAAACTGCATTTTCTGAGTGAAAAGATCCATTGGAACAAAAAAGCGGTTGCGCTCTGGATCGCAGAGATTGCAGTCGTCTGTGCACTTGCATTTATACTGGTATTTTATTTTGGACAGCGAGTGAGCAATGCAGGCGATTCGATGCGGCCGGAATTAAAAAACGGAGATGTTGTTCTGGTGAACCGTCTGGTGTATAATGCCATGACTCCGAAAAGAGGAGATATTATTGCGTTTAAGCCAAATGGCAGAGAAAATGCACATTATTATATCAAAAGGATCGTGGGACTGCCGGGAGAGACGGTTCAGATCAAGGATGGAAAAGTATATATTAACGGAAAAGAACAGAAAAAAGATATCTTTGTGTCCGAAATTGAAAAGCCGGGAGTTGCCCAGGATGAGATCACACTTGGTGAGAATGAGTATTTTGTACTGGGAGATCAGGCGTCCAGCAGCGATGACAGCAGGATGGCTGATATCGGAAATGTAAAACGTTCGGAAATTTACGGGAAGATATGGTTTAATACGAGTGTGGGCAGTAATTTTGGATTTGTAAAATAGTGAGGAGGGACAATATGCATTTTCAGTGGTATCCGGGACATATGACAAAGGCAAAACGGATGATGCAGGAGAATATCAAACTGATCGATCTGGTGATCGAACTGGTGGATGCAAGGCTGCCGGTCAGCAGCCGGAATCCGGACATTGATGAGCTCGGAAAAAATAAAGCACGTCTCATTCTTTTAAATAAAGCCGATCTGGCAGAAGAAAAGTGGAATGATGCATGGGCAGAGTATTTTAAGAAGAAAGGATATTCTGTAGTCAAGGTCAATTCAAAGAGAGGCGGGGGGATCAAGTCGATTCAGGGCGTGATTCAGGAAGCCTGTAAAGAGAAGATAGAAAGAGACAGAAAGCGCGGGATCTTAAACCGCCCGGTGCGTGCAATGGTCGTTGGGATTCCGAATGTAGGAAAATCAACGTTTATCAATGCACTGGCAGGAAAAGCCTGTGCCAAGACCGGGAATAAGCCGGGAGTGACAAAAGGAAAACAGTGGATCCGTTTAAATAAAAATGTAGAACTTTTAGATACGCCGGGTATTCTCTGGCCGAAGTTTGAAGACCAGACCGTGGGACTTCGGCTGGCATTTATCGGTTCTATTAAAGATGAGATTCTCAATACAGAAGAGCTGGGAGGCGAGCTGATCCGGTTTCTGGTACAGAGTTATCCGGGTGTATTGCAGGAAAAATATGATGTGAGTGAGTCACAGGATATTTATGCGTGTCTGGAAGAAATTGCGAAGAACAGGCATTGTCTGGTACGAGGCAGTGAGCTGGATATGGAAAAGGCGGCAAGGCTGTTGTTAGATGATTTTAGAAATGGAAGAATTGGAAGAATTACTCTGGAATTCCCTCAGGATTATGAAGAGACAGACGGAGAGTAAAGAGGGGGCAGTCGTAGCATGAAAGAGAAAGATCAGGATAGAAGTATTTTCAAAGAAATTTTAGGATGGCTCGTGTATATTGCGATTTTGCTGGCTGCGGTATATGTTCTGATTACGTATGTGGGACAGCGGACAGAAGTCAGCGGACATTCTATGGAACCGACACTGCAACATGGAGACAATCTGATCGTAGACAAGATCAGTTATCGTTTCAGGGAACCTGAGCGGTATGAGATTATCGTATTCCCTTATCAATATAAGGAAAATACATATTATATCAAACGGATCATCGGACTGCCGGGAGAAACTGTCCAGATTATAGACGGAGAGGTCTATATCAATGGAGAACTGCTGGCGGATGAACATTATGGAAAAGAAGTGATGCTGGATCCGGGGATTGCAGCAGAATCGATCACACTGGGAGACGATGAATATTTTGTTCTGGGTGACAATCGAAATCACAGTTCTGACAGCAGGGATCCGAGTGTAGGCGTGCTGCACAGGAAGGATCTGATCGGGCGAGCCTGGGTGAGGATCTGGCCGTTTAGTGACATTGGGTTTATCCGGCACGATTAAGAGGAAGTAGATTGAGGAAAAGAAATGAAAAGTATCAGTGAGATCAGAACAGAGTTTGAAGCGTGCCGGGGTTCAAGAGCAGAATTGTATGAGATGTATGCGTATGATACAAGGATGGGAGTGCAAAAGCTCATTCAGAAATATCAGAAGCAGGACGAAAAGCTTGCAAATGAAAGACTTCGTTTAAAGCAGATGCGGCAGTATGAAGAAAAGTATAGTCATTGTGACTATATCTGCGGAATTGATGAGGTTGGAAGAGGACCACTGGCAGGTCCGGTTGTGGCAGCGGCGGTAATTCTCCCGAAAGACGCCGAGATTCTATATTTGAATGATTCCAAAAAGCTCTCGGCAAAGCGAAGAGAAGAGCTGTATGATGAGATACAGGAAAAAGCAATTGCAATTGGGATCGGAATGGCGGGACCGGCGCGAATTGATGAGATCAATATTCTTCAGGCAACCTATGAAGCGATGCGTCAGGCAATCGGTCAGCTGTCTGTAGAACCGGAGGTTCTTTTAAATGATGCAGTCACGATCCCGGAGGTTGTGATTCCACAGGTGCCGATCATCAAAGGAGATGCAAAAAGTG
>ERZ791846.584-NODE-584-length-17620-cov-32.3104_pt1 | contig 17620 bp, 16 predicted proteins | sample MGYA00510289_ERZ791846 | MGnify/ENA primary metagenome ERZ791846 (study PRJEB30046, sample SAMN00715274) | human gut metagenome | study: EMG produced TPA metagenomics assembly of the A metagenome-wide association study of gut microbiota in type 2... | reverse complement strand
TGGAGAAACGAGAAAAAAGCGTTAAGCGCAGCGACTAGCTTTTTTCCGTTTCGACTTCTTCTTTGGAATTGTTAAGGGCGAGCAGCCCTTAACTCGTTGCGGGGAGAGTGGAGTCCAGAGGTAGGGAGGGGGGATTCGAAACACCCCTCCCTGCCTCTGGCCCGCGCGGAGCGCAAAGCCATTTGACCGAAAGAATAAAACCTGCCCCGCGCCACCAGCGCGAGAACCAGCTTAAAGAAAAACCAGCTCTGCCTCTGGCCCGCGCGGAGCGCAAGCCGCTTGACCAAAAGAAAAAACTGCCCCACGCCGCAGGCGCGCCCGCGCGGAGCGCAAGCCATTTGACCGAAAAAGAAAACCTGCCCCGCGCGGAGCGCAAGCCACTTGACCGCAGGAAAAAACATCCCCCGCGCCACAGGCGCGCAAGCCATCTTCCAGCTTAAAGAAAAAACCAACCCTGCCGCAACACCACATCAAATCGTTATAACAGACCCTCAAGAGAGAAAGAGAGTATCATCCGAATGAAAATTGCGTGTATTTCCCTTGGCTGCCCGAAGAATCAGGTCGATTTGGACGTGATGGTCCACATCCTGCTGTTGGCGGGCCACGAGACAGTGGCGGACCTCGCAGAAGCGGACGTCATCCTCGTCAACACCTGCGGCTTCATCGAGAGTGCCAAGACCGAGGCCATCGAGAACATCCTTGAGGCCTGCTCCTACAAGCAGGCGAATCCCAACCTGAAGGTGGTCGTCACCGGCTGTCTGGCCGAGCGCTACCGCAGCCAGATCGAGGAAGAGATCCCCGAGGTGGACGCCGTGGTCGGCTGTGCCTCCAACAAGGCCATCGACTCCATCGTGGCCCGTCTGTTCAACGGTGAAGAACATCTGGAGAGCTACGGCCTCAAGAAGGACTTTCCTCTGGGCGGCAAGCGCGTCATCGGTACGCCTGCCCACTATGCGTACTTAAAAATCGCCGAGGGCTGCAACAACCGCTGCCACTACTGCGCGATCCCCGGCATCCGCGGCCCGCTGCGCAGCCGCGAGATGGCCGACTGTGTGGCCGAGGCCCGCTGGCTGGCCGGTGAAGGCGTCAAGGAGCTCATCATCGTGGCCCAGGACCCCACCGCCTACGGTGAGGACTGGGGCAAGCCGGGCAGCATCTGTGAGCTGCTGGACAAGCTGAACAAGATCCCCGGCCTCGAGTGGATCCGCATCATGTACGCTTACCCGGAGCGCATCACCGACGACTTCATCGCCGCCATGAAGCGGAATGAGAAGGTCCTGCCTTATCTCGACCTGCCCATCCAGCACTGCAACGACACGATCCTGAAAAATATGAACCGCCGCTCCAGCCGCGCCGAGCTGCTGGACGTCATCGGAAAGCTGCGCCGTGAGATCCCGAACATCACCCTCCGCACTACCCTCATCGCGGGCTTCCCGGGTGAGACGGAAGAGCAGTTCGAGGACCTGTGCAGCTTCGTGAAGGAAGTGCAGTTCGACCGTCTGGGCTGCTTTGCCTACTCCGCCGAGGAGAACACCGTTGCCGCCAGGATGGACGGCCAGATCGAGCAGGAAGTCAAGGACAAGCGCGCTGAGTTGGTGATGCAGATCCAGACCGGCATCATGGCCCAGAAGCAGGCCGCAAAGGTGGGCCAGACTGTCCGCGTCCTCTGCGACGGCGTGGACGACGAGAGCGGCCTCTACCTCTGCCGCACCGCTGCCGACGCCCCCGAGGTGGATGGCAACGTCTGCGTGTCCAGCGAAGAGCCGCTCTACCCCGGCGAGTTCTATGATGTGTTGGTGGACGACAGCGACCTTTACGATTTGTATGGTACTGTTGCAAAATAACAGATTGGAGGATATTTTTGTATGAATCTGCCCAATAAACTCACTCTGACCCGCATCCTGCTGGTGCCGGTGTTCATGATCTTCGTCTCGCTCGGCCAGTATATCACGCCGAGCTACAACCCGCGGTACTACCTCATCGCCGGCCTCATCTTCGCCGCGGCCAGCTTCACCGACTTCCTCGACGGCCATCTGGCCCGCAAGTGGAACATGGTCACCGACTTCGGCAAGTTCGCCGACCCGCTGGCCGACAAGCTGCTGACGACGGTAGCCTTCATCTACATGATGCGGGACGGCGTGTGCAGCCCTGTGGTGCTCTGCATCATTCTGGCCCGCGAGTTCGCCGTCTCCGGTCTCCGCATGGTGGCCGCCGGCGCAAAGGACGGCAAGGTCATCGCCGCCAACATGTGGGGCAAGGTGAAGACCGTGCTCCAGATGCTGACCATCCTCTTCTACTACTTCACGGTCTCCCTGACCGGCAATGTGCTGGGCCAGCAGTGCGCAGACATCGCCTCCGTGCTGTGCTGGGTCGTGGCCGCTGTCACTGCCATCTCCGGCATCAAGTACCTGTGGGATAACCGCAGCTTCATCAATACGGCAAAATAAGCGCCCGTCCGGGTGTAAAAAGAAACGAGCGGAAAAAATCGCTCGTTTCTTTGATATTCCGACAAAAAATTACAGATAGGAGAGTGAAATGGTGCTGAAAAACATCCTGACTGTCCTGCGGAAGCTGGCCTCGGCGGCAATGAACTTCCTGATCGTGTACTTCGAGACCATCGCCGTCCCCATGAGCTGGGCCATGGGCGGGACCATCATGTTCACGATGTACACCGAGCTGTCCAACATCTTCAACGGCGCGGTCTGCCTGCTGGTGGGTCTGTGGCAGCTGGGCTGCGTCTTCACCGGGCGGGAGCTGCCCCTCTGGCTCAAGCGGCTCAAGTTCATCTCCACCAGCTGCCTCGCCATGACCTTTTTAACGGTGGTCATCATCCTCGCCCCCATGTACGAGGACGGCAACGGCTGGTACATCATGCTTTTCACGGACTCGATGCTCTACCACCATTTCCTTGACCCGGTGCTGGCGATCCTGTCGCTGGTGCTCTTCGAGCGTCTGCCCCGCCTGCCGCTGGGGCAGGTCTGGTGGGCGCTGGTGCCGACGATCCTATACGGTCTGTATGATCTGCACGGCAATATTGCAGGAACCATCGACGGCCCCTACCCCTTTATGCGGGTATACGACCAGACCATTCAGGAGACGCTGATGTGGTTTGCCATCATCCTCGTCACGAACCTGCTGTACGCCTTCCTGCTCTGGTGGCTGGGCGGAAACGGGAGAAAGAGCAAGGTAGGTCTGGAATTCAGGACATAAGAAAAAGGACTGCTGCGGATGCATCAGTCCTTTTTGTATACAGTCTTACAGCAGCGGGATGCCTGCCTTCTCACAGGCTTCGCGGGTGGCGTTGTCCCAGACGCTTGCCTGCACCTCACCGATGTGGGCGCTGCCCAGCAGCAGCATGCACAGGCGGCTCTGGCCGATGCCGCCGCCGATGGTGTAGGGCAGCTCACCGTTCAGCACAGCCTTGTGGAAGGGCAGCTTGCGGCGGTCGTCGCAGCCTGCGGCGGTGAGCTGGCGGTCCATGCTCTCGGGGCTGACGCGGATGCCCATGCTGCTCAGCTCGTAGCTGCACTGCAGCGGCTCGTTCCAGAACAGCAGGTCGCCGTTCAGATCCCAGTCGTCGTAGTCGGGGGCGCGGCCGTCGTGGGGCTTGCCGCTCTTGAGGGGAGCGCCGATCTTCATCAGGAAGGTGGTGCCGTTCTCCTCGACGATGGCATTCTCCCGCTCCTTCGGGGTCAGGCCGGGATACTTATCCTCCAGCTCCTGGGTGGTGATGAAGGTGACGTTGGGGGTGTGGAGCGGCAGATCCTGCAGCTGGGGGAACATGGCGTGGAGGTTCATCTCGGTGGCGCAGACCGCCGACACGATGGAGCGCACGACGTTCTTCAGATACGTCTCGTTCCGGTCTTCCTCACGGATGACCTTCTCCCAGTCCCACTGGTCCACATAGATGGAGTGGAGGTTGTCCATGTCCTCGTCGCGGCGGATCGCATTCATGTCGCAGTAGAGGCCCTTGCCCACGCGGAAGCCGTAGTCCTTCAGGGCCTTGCGCTTCCACTTGGCCAGCGACTGGACGACCTGCACCTCGATGCCGCTGTCCTTGGTGTCGAAGGTGACCTTCCGCTCGACGCCGTTCAAATCGTCGTTCAGGCCGGTAGAAGCCTCGACGAAGAGCGGCGCCGACACGCGGTAGAGGTTCAGCGTGGCGCACAGGGTGTCGGCGAACAGCCGCTTCACGGTGCCGATGGCGCGCTGGGTGTCGTACAGGTTCAGCGCGGGCGTGTAGTTTTCCGGAATGATGATCTTGCTCATAGCAGATTACCCCTCTCTTGCTGCCCCGCGCCGCCGAATCGCCGCGCCGAGAGCAGCTTCCCTTAATCGCAAGTTTCACAGATATGCCTATGGGTAACAGCATATTTGCGATATGCAGTTTGCGGATGCTGCCAGACCATTGAAAACGCAAACTGCTATATTAGAATAAATTATGGCACAAGTTGAGGGAGATGTAAAGGGGAAAGCGCTGATTTGGCGATGGAGTCAAGGCTTTTGGCGCAGAATAAACCTCGGCCCTTCCGCGCCCACAGTCCCGGTCGGAACAAAGCCCACCCGGTGCAGAACCGCCTGCGAGGCAGGATGATCGGGGTCAGTTTCGGCCTCGACGGCGGTGACGCCGGGCTGTTCGAAGGCCCAGCGGCAGGCGGCGCGGACAGCCTCGGCGGCGTAGCCCTGATGTTCATATTCCGGCAGAAGGCCGCAGCCAATTTCCGGCTGGCCGTTTTCGGGCAGACCCTTGAAGCAGAGGTCGCCTACCCAGTCGCCGGAATCGTTCTGGTAAAGCCCCCATGCGGTGTACCAGACCCACTGCTCGGGGTGGGCGAGGGAAAGGTCCAGCATATCGGTGTAGGGCTGGATGAGCTCCGGGTCGGTGGTGCGGGCCAGAAGGGCGCGCATCCCGTCGGGCTGCAGGGGGATGAGAAAAAGACGTTCGGTGATAAGCTGCATGATAAAACCTCCGGGCAGCATTTTTGCCCAGTGTAGCACAAGCCGGGCAGGGGAGTCAAACGCTTGACTTACGCCCCGGCGGCTATTATAATAAGTTTGTAAAAGGATAAATGCGTTTATCCGGGCAGAGTAGCGCTGCATCGTCTGGGCAGAGAGAACGGGCCGTTGGCTGGAAGCCTGTTTGCAGACCGCCGCGTGAAGTGCGCCCGGACAGCACGCTGCGGGAAGCTGAGTATCGCAGCGCGGATGGCCGCCGTTATCGGCTTTGAGCGACAAACCGGAGTGGAACCGCGATTTTGAGAAAAGACCGCCTCCGACAATGTGCATAGCATATTGTCGGAGGCGGTTTGCTATCTTGAGGCGCTCGCAGGGCAGAGAAGCTTTCTGAAAACTGTGTCCCAGCAGTCAGAGAAAAGTGTCCCGGCCTGCCAAGAGCTCCCCTCGATAGGGGAGCTGTCGAGCGAAAGCGAGACGGAGAGGTTTATGATCACGGCTCCGGTCTGTCCCACAAAAAGGAGTATTCAACTATGCAGATCTTCAACACCCTGACCCGCCAGAAGGAAGAGTTCGTGCCGCAGGTGCCGGGCGAGTACCGCATCTACGTCTGCGGCCCCACCGTCTACAACTATATCCACATCGGCAACGCCCGCCCGCTCATCGTCTTCGATACCCTGCGCCGTTACCTTGAGTACCGCGGCAACAAGGTCATCTATGTCTCCAACATCACCGACATCGACGACAAGCTCATCAAGAAGGGCCAGGAAGAGGGGACTTCCATGAAGGAAGTTGCCCAGCGCTTCGAGGCCGAGTACCTGAAGGATGCCGCCGGTCTGAACTGCAAAAAGCCCACCGTCCAGCCCCGCGCTACCGAGCACATCCAGCAGATCCTCGACATCGTGAAAGACCTCATCGAGAGCGGCCACGCCTATGTCGCCAAGAACGGCGACGTCTACTTCCGCGTCAAGAGCGACCCCGAGTACGGCAAGCTGAGCCACCTCAAGCTGGACGACCTCGAGAGCGGCAACCGCGAGCTGCGCAGCCAGATGGAGGACGACCTGAAGGAAGACCCCGCCGACTTTGCCGTCTGGAAGTCCGCAAAGCCCGGCGAGCCCGCATGGGAGAGCCCCTACGGCATGGGCCGTCCGGGCTGGCACATCGAGTGCAGCGCCATGAGCCGCACCCATCTGGGCAAGACCATCGACCTCCACTGCGGCGGTCAGGACCTCATCTTCCCCCACCACGAGAACGAGATCGCCCAGAGCGAGTGCGCCAACGGCTGCGAGTTCGCCCGCTACTGGATGCACAACGGCTTCATCAATGTGGATAATCAGAAGATGTCCAAGAGCCTGCACAACTTCTTCACTGTCCGCGACGTGGCCAACCTCTACGGCTACGAGCCCATCCGCTACTTCATGCTGACCGCCGGCTACCGGATGCCGCTGAACTACACCGTAGACCTCATCGAGAGCTGCAAGAACAGCCTCGAGCGCCTCTACACCTGCCGCGAGAACCTCGACTTTGCCCTGAGCAAGACCGGGTTCGGCACCGACGAGACGCTGAAGGAGAAGGCCGAGGAAGCAAAGAAGAAATTCTGCACCGCCATGGACGACGACCTGAACACCCCCGACGCTCTGGCTGCTGTCTTCGACCTCGTCAAGGACATCAACACCCTGTCCGCCGCTTCCAGTAAGGCTGCTCTCGAAGCCGGCGCTGCCGCCTTCGACGAGATCACCGGCGTGCTGGGCCTGATGTACAACCGCAAGAAGGACGAAGTTCCCGCCGAGGTGACTGAACTGGTGGAGAAGCGTGCCGCCGCCAAGAAGGCCAAGGACTGGGCTGCCGCCGACGCCATCCGCGCACAGCTCACCGGGATGGGCTGGGCCGTGAAGGATACCGCTCAGGGTCCCCAGCTGAGCAAGCTGTAAGCTGAATATCCGATGCAGGGCAGACCTGCGCTTTGCCAAAAGCTGGAGGCTTTGGGCGGCGCGGGTCTGCCCTGCTTTTTTTCGTGGAAAAAGGGGAAACGTAAAAATCGACAAAATCCGAAAAGAGTTGTTGTGATATTGCTGATTTTGACAGAACGTGTTTACATCTCCGGCCGCGTGGTGGTATGATGAAAATATCTTTGGAAATCGATGGATCTTCATAATGGGGAGAAAGTTGATGATGAAACGAAGCGGAATGCGCCGTCTGGCCGCGTTTGCGGCGGATGCAGCTCTGGTGTTGTGCCTCGTGGGCTGCGGGGGTGCTCAGAGCACCGCACAGGGTAACACCGAGCCGGTGGATCTGAGCGTCTGGACATATTACAACGGCGACCAGCTGGAGAGCTTCAATAAGCTGGTGGATACCTTCAACGACACCGTCGGCAAGGAAAAGAACATCACCGTGGAGAGCTACAGCCAGGGCAGCGTCAACGACCTCGAGGCGCAGGTGATGGCTGCGGCACAGGGCAAGGTGGGCGCTTCTGCCATGCCCAACATCTTTATGGCCTATGCAGACACCGCCTATGCCATGGACCAGATGGGCGAGCTGGCTGACCTTGCTCCCTATTTCACCGACGAGGAGCGCGCCGCCTATGTGGACAGCTACCTGACCGAGGGCGACTTCGACGACAGCGGCAGCATCAAGATCTTCCCGGTGGCAAAGTCCACGGAGCTTCTGTTCCTGAACGATACCGACTGGAAGCCCTTCGCTGCCGCCACCGGCGCACAGGATTCCGACCTTGAGACGGTGGAGGGTCTGGTCAAGACCGCCGAAGCCTACTACAACTGGACGGATGCCCAGACCGATACGCCCAACGACGGCAAAGCCTTGTTTGGACGCGATGCGATGGCAAACTATATGCTCATCGGTGCAAAAGAGCTGGGTGATGCCATTTTTGACGTCAAGGACGGCAAGATGACCATGGGCCTGAGCGAGGACGCGGCCCGCAGGCTGTGGGATAACTACTATGTTCCCTACATCAAGGGCTGGGCCGCCGCCAGCGGCCGCTTCCGCAGCGACGATATTAAAATCGGCAGCATTCTGGCCTACATCGGCTCCAGCTCCAGCGCGACCTACTTCCCGACGCAGGTGATGCTGAGCGACACCGAGAGCCACGACATCGAGCTGAAAGTCCTGCCCACGCCGCACTTTGAGGGCTGCGAGAAAGTCTCCGTCCAGCAGGGGGCCGGTATGGCCGTGGCAAAGGCCACCGATGCCGAGGTGGAAGCCAGCGTGGTCTTCCTCAAGTGGTTCACCCAGCCGGAGAACAACATCGCATTTGCAGTGGGCTCCGGCTATCTGCCCGTGACCCATGCCGCCAACGATATGGATGCTATCCACAGCAGCGGCCTCGCCCTGACCGGCAGCATGGAAAATGTCCTGACGGAGGCCGTGGACGCAGTGAACACCAACGAACTGTACACGACCAAAACCTTTGAGGGCGGCACCGACGCCCGCAGCAAGCTGAACTACAGTATGAGCGACCTTGCCACGGCAGACCGCGCCACGGTGGAAGAGCGCCTCGCAGCAGGTGAGAGTGCGGAAGAGGCCGAGGCGGGATTCCTGACCGATGCGTATTTTGAGGCATGGTACCAGAGCCTCTGTGACGCACTGAGCCAGTACGAGGGCTGAGGCATCTTACAAAAACGAGCGGAAGGAGGGGGGAAAAGCATGAAACTGCTGATGCGGGATGAAGCGAAGGGAAGAGAGCATACGATTTTCGTTACCATCTTCTCGGCGCTGATGGTCATGCTGGCCGTCGTGGTCATGCTGATGGCTTCAGCCACTGCGATCAGCGGCGTTACCCTCCAACTGGATGAGAACGCGGTGGACATCCTGGACAAGCAGGTGGAGAACCGTGCAGGCTACATTCAGGACCAGCTCCGGCAGGCACAGGAACTGACGGATCTTTCGACCTGCATCAATGAGACCGCCCAGCAGATGCTGGACGACGAAACGCTTTCCTTCAAGACGCTGGATTCCAGCAGCAGCGACAGCCTGCCGCTGCTGCTGGCTGCAGCCCCCAGGATGCTTGAGACGCTGCGCTCTAAGCGCATTTCGGGCATCTTCCTCATCCTGAATACCCACGACTTCACGGGCCGCACCTCCGGAGACCGCCTGCCCTGCGTTTACCTGCGCGACCTCGACCCGGATGCAGCCCCCTCTGTGGCAAACTCGGATATTTTGCTTGAGTGCGCTCCGTCGGAGCTGGTGCAGACCTTTGACATCGCTACGGACAAGGCGTGGTCGCCTGCACTGCAGTATCTGGACGGAGAGCAGGATGTGTTTTATGTCCGTCCCTTCCAGACTGCCTACGAAGACGACGAGCGTATGGGGGCGGCAAGCTATGGCCGCTGGACGACTCTGCCGTATAAGCTGCCGGGGGACGACCGCGAGGCCATCGCCTACGCGCAGCCCCTTATCCTGGACGACGGCACAGTCTACGGCGTTCTGGGCGTGGAGCTGCTGGAAAGCTATATGGACACCAAACTCCCGTGGGACGAGCTGCATAACGACCATCACGGCAGCTATCTGCTGGCCTCCACCACCTCCGACCTGAAGGGCGAGGTGCTGGCTCTTCATGTCAGCTCCAACACCGGCGAGCAGAGCGTACCGCTGCGGAATGCGAAATGGGAACTGACGCTCCGGCGCAGCAACAACTACTGGCATTACATGATGGACGGTAAGCAGCAGATCGCCAGCATCCGGCAGATCGACCTGTACAGCCGCAACGCCCCCTTCTCGGGTGAGCGGTGGCTGCTCGTCGGCGTGGTGGGCAGGAACGAGCTGTTCAGCTTCTCCCAGTCGGTGACGAAGCTGCTGGGCCTTGCCGTACTGCTGACGCTGGGCATCGGTCTGGCCTGCGCCTTCTTCGTCAGCTATGGTCTGGCACAGCCCGTTGCCCAGCTCTCGAAAGAGCTGGTGGACGCACAGAAACAGCACAAGGCCGTGCCGGAATTTTCCCGCACCGGCATCCGGGAGCTGGACCGGCTGGCGGAAGCCATCGTGACCCTGAGCACCGACAACTACAAGGCCGCGGTGGCCGAGCGCAGCCGCATCGAGCACGAGTGCGATTATGACGCCCTGACCGGGCTGTACAGCCGTCAGGCCTTCTTCCGGGTCTGCGGGGAGCTGTTCGAGAAGCCCGATACTCTCCGTCACGCGGCCCTGATGATGACCGACCTCGACAACCTCAAGACCATCAACGACACGTATGGCCACGACTGGGGTGACGTTTATCTGCGGCAGACGGCCCGCAGCTTACAGCAGGGCTCGCCCAGCGGCACTGTGGCGGCCCGCCTTTCCGGCGACGAGTTCCTGCTGCTGTTCTACGGCTATGAGACGCGGGAGGCCCTGCGGGCGGACATCAAAAAGCTGGAAGAGAACTTTGCCCAGAGCAGTGCTGCTCTGCCAGACGGCAAGAGACTGTGCATCCGGATGTCCGGCGGCGTGGCATGGTATCCGGAGGACGCGCTGGACCTCGACACCCTCAAGAAATATGCGGACTTTGCAATGTATGAAGTCAAGCACTCCACCAAGGGCGAGGTACGAGAGTTCGACATGGAGCGCTACCGCGCCGGTGTCTATGCGATGGAGCAGCGCAGCGACTTTGAAAAGCTCATCCGGGAGCGGCGGGTGGACTACTGCTTCCAGCCCATCGTCTCGGCTCACGACGGCCATGTGGTGGCCTACGAGGCCCTGATGCGGCCTCAGCTGCCTACCTTGCGTTCGCCGATCACGGTAATGCAGCTGGCCAGCGAGATGGGCCGGTTGTATGATATTGAGAAGCTGACTTTCTTCCGGGCCTGTGAGTGCTACGAGGAGCTGGAGGCTGCCGGTAAACTGGACGACGACGCTCTCATCTTCGTCAACAGCATCGCCAGTGTCAGCCTGAGCGATGAGGACTGGGCGAGCTACTGCGAGGCCCACAGTGCCATCCTTCCGAAGCTGGTGGTGGAGATCACCGAAGAGGAAGAGATGAACGAGCGAGAGCTGGAACGGAAGCGGAATGTCCCCGGTGTGCCCGGCGTCTTTGCGCTGGATGACTACGGCAGCGGCTACAGCAATGGCAACAGCCTGCTGACGGTTGCGCCCAAGTATGTCAAGGTGGACATCGCCATCATCCAGGGCATTGATACCGATGCTGACAAACAGCAGTTCCTCAGGGCGCTCATCGATTACGCCCACCCGCGCGGTGTGCAGGTGCTGGCTGAGGGCGTGGAAACGCTGTCGGAGCTGCGCAAGGTGCTCGAGATGGGTGTAGACCTGCTGCAGGGCTACTGTCTGGCACCTCCGGCGGCAGAGCCGGGGGCCATCGACGAAAAGGCCGCCGAGGTCATCGCCGAGGTGGAGCGCCGGAAAGCCGAGCGGGAAGAAGCCGGGTCTTAAAAAGCAAAAAGCATCGCCCTCTGTATTGGCATTGTGCCGGTACAGAGGGCGATGCTTTGTCTATCTTTACTGAATGAAGCCGACGAAGAGGGGGCAGAGCACGGCGGTGAGGACACCGGCCACGGCGATGGACAGGCCGCTCATGGCACCTTCGACCTCACCCATCTGCAGAGCTTTGCTGGTGCCTACGGCATGGGCCGAGGTGCCGATGCCGACGCCCTTTGCGATGGGGTCGGTGATGTGGAAGATCTTGCAGACCACCTCGGCCAGCAGGTTGCCCGCGATGCCGGTGAGGATGACGATGGCACCCGTCAGGGCCGCGATGCCGCCCAGCTCAGCGGCGACGTCCATGCTGATGGCCGTGGTGACGGACTTCGGCAGGAGGGTGGCGTACTGCTCCCGGGTGAGGCCCAGCGCGAGGGCCAGAGCCAAAGCGCTGCCGAGGCTCACCAGCGTACCCACTGAGATGCCCGCGATGATGGCGGCGGCATTCTCTTTCAGCAGATTCCACTTTTCATAGAGCGGGATGGCGAGGCTGATGGTGGCCGGCAGCAGCAGATAGTTCACCGGGGCGGCACTGACCTTGTAGTCGGCGTAGGAGATGTTCAGCACACTCAGCAGGATGATGACGAAGATGCTGCCCAGCAGCAGCGGGTTGAAGATGGCCTTGCCGGTGGTTTTGTTGATGAGAGCACCCAGCGCGAAAGCGGCCAGCGTCAGCAGCACGCCCCACGCGGCGGACCCGGAGAGGAAGCCCTGTAAAAGATCAGTCATGTTCGGCCTCCTTCTTTGCAGCGCGGCGGCTGGTGAGGGCCTGGGTGGTGCGGCCTGCACTCACGAGGACCAGCACCGTCACCGGGATGATGGCGATGACGATGGGCAGCAGCATCTCGCCCATCTCCGCCCACAGCTCCATGACGCCCGCGGCGGCAGGCACAAACAGCAGCGGGAAGATGCCGGTGAGGAACAGGCCCACTTCCTTGACCTGCTCGAGCTTCACGATGCCGAAGCGGAGCGCGGCCAGGAGCAGCAGCAGGCCGTAGATGCTGGCCGGGAGAGGGAGCGGGAGCACTGCGTGGCAGATCTCGCCCAAAAAACAGAACGCCAGAATACGCGAAAATTGAAACAGATAGTTCGTAAGGATGCCTCCTTTGGCTCGGCTGAACAGGAAAATACAAAACAGGATACAAGTCAACAGTATAATCCAAAAATCCCTGCGGCGCAACGGCAATACTGGCCAAGATTTTGCCCCTTTGGTGCGGAAAATTGGAGGTTTGGATAGTGTGCCTGTCCCAAACCCTGCGGCGTGGCCGTGCTGTTCGAGTTCTGTACCGATCTGCCGACTCACGTTGACAGTAGAAACAAAAAAAGAGCCTCTAACTTTCGTTAGAGGCTTTTGGTGGAGCATTCTCCACAGCAGGCGAACCCGAAGGATTCATTCCAGATACTGCGGCAAATTCCAAGCACCGCGCAACACACGGTGGACTTCCACACTCTTTATTTCATCGTTGACGCGGTAGAACACAAGATACTGGTCAACGACCATCCTACGATAAGCAGGGTCAGGGCGGTAGACCTCGCACATTTTCGGGGTATCGCCTAATTTTGTGATCTTCTCTCGCAGCTCTTTCAGTACACGGCTGGCTGTTTTAGGGTAAAAGCCAGACAGATACCGGGCGATATCGTTCAAATCCTGCACAGCAAGGGGCAGATATTTGATCTTATACGTCATACTGCTTGCCCAGCGTCTCCCATACGCTTTCGTGGTCTGCCCACTGCGTGTCGGGGTCAGCCGCCTGCTGTTTTGCCTTGGCAAGTGCCTCGGCAACATATCGCTGGTGCAAAAACTCCTCGTACTTGGCGTAGTCCTCGATATTGATGAGAACCGACTCGCCACGACCATGATTCGTGATGATCACATGGTCGTGATCTTTAAGCATCTCCGAAATTTCGGCGTAATGGTTGCGCAGATCCCGGGAAGGGCGAACGAATGTCTGCATCATACGAGACACCTCCTATTAGAATCATTGTATCACAAAATGACTACGAGTGCAAGGCGGATGATTCTGACGGTGAGAGCAAGAACCATCCCGTGGCCACAAATTTTCAATTCCTGAAAATTTTCTGCCCCTTTGGAACAGCTTCTTGCTGGGGCGTGGGGAGCCCCAAACCCTGCTTCTGAGGTTGCGACAAACTGGAATTTATATATCCACCTGTACGATTTCTGCTTCCTTAATTTGAAAGCGTGTTTCTTTGTTCGTATACGGTATTCCGTTTTCCAAGCACAATATGATGTTCATTACTCCGCCATGAGATACTAGTAATACATTGCTTTTTCCAACTTGTTTTTTGAATTCATACCATGCGCTTTGAATACGATGAAAGAATTGCTCAGGACTCTCACCCTTTGGCCATGTTTCTGTCCAGCCAAGTGCATTCCAATACATTCCGGGATATTTTTCTGCGGCTTCTGTTTTAAGCATGCCAGCCAATAATCCGTTATTGGATTCACGAAATTGAGGTAAGTATGTGATTTCCAAAGAAAGCGAATTTGCCACAATTTCGGCAGTTTCCTTGGCTCTAACTAAATCACTTGAATAGATTTGCGTAATCCCTTTGTTGTATAAGTTTCCCTTTGCGCTATGAACTTGCTCCCTACCTTTTTCTGTTAGTCCATATGCGCTCCATCCGCCATAGCGTTCGGATGGGTCTGCGCCATGTCTCATTAAGTAAATCATTATCGCTCCCCTACAAATTTCGATTTGTCAAGTTGAGTATATCATACCACCAGCCGAAAGAACACCCCTATATGCCGGAACTTTCTCTTTTTCCTGCGTACGTGCGTACCGGCCATGTACGGACATACGCAGCGATTGCTCCCCAATGAGCCATAAAGCACAAAAGGCAGGATAGCATCGCCACGATGATACCCTGCCTTTTGCTATTGGACGATTGTTTGAACTAGCGCTGGCGGAGAAGATACTCTGGCAGGTAGTGCTTTCTTGGTAGACATTCCTAGCCGTTGGGAACCGCGCACTAAACAACAGCCCACTGGGCTGTTGTTTGCCACGCCTGCGGCGTGGCCGTGCTGTTCTCGTCCTGTCCCGCCCACGCAAAAAATCCCGAGTCATTTGACTCGGGATTTTTGTGGTGGACGGTACAGGACTCGAACCTGTGACCTCCTGCACGTCAAGCAGATGCTCTACCAGCTGAGCTAACCGTCCATATTCTGTTGCGTCGTGACGACTCTGATATAATACCATGACTCGCCCGAAAAAGCAATACTTTTTTTCGAAAAAATTCTGGTTTTCTTTTCTGCGCCCCGAAAAAAGGGCACAAAAAAGCCCCGGCGGCGTCCAAAGAGCGGACAGCGCCGGGGAGAAAACAGGGAAAATTACAGCCTTGCTTCAGGGAAGCCCTCGAGCTTCGAAGTGCAGTGGGGGCAGCGGACAGCAGGATGCGAGCGGGAGCGAAGCGCCTGAGAGGGCTATCAGACCTGATGCTCTGCGATCCACTGGCTCATCTGCTGGGCGATGGCCTTGATGGAGCCGTCGTTGAACGGCACCTGCAGGCCGGCGGTCTCGCACAGCTCGGTGTAGCTGGCCGTGCCGGCACGGCGGACGAGGCGCAGATAGCGCGCCCATGCATCCTTCTGGTCATGGAGGCTCAGCAGGAAGAACTGCAGAGCGGCCATGGTGGACAGGCAGTAGTCGATATAGTAGAAGGGGCATTCGTAGATGTGGAGCTGACGCTGCCAGCCTGCACCGCGGCCATAGAAGGGCAGAGCGTCAAAGTCGATCCAGGGACGGTACTTGTGCTCCAGCTCCAGCCAGGTCTGGTTGCGCTGGTCGGGGGTCAAATCGGGGTTCTGGTACATGATGTGCTGGAACTCATCCACCGCGCAGCCGTAGGCCAGGAAGAGGAAGCTGTCCTCGGCGTGGAGCAGGGCGTACTTGTCGGTGTCCTTGCCGAAGAGCAGGTGGTGCCACGGTGCGGTGAGGAACTCCATGGCCATGGAGTGGATCTCGGCGCTCTCCATGCCGGGGCATTCGAGGTCGGCGGGGATCTTCGGATCGCGCTCAGCCACATAGCCTTCGAAGGCGTGGCCGCACTCGTGGGTCAGAACATCCACGTCAGCGGAAGTATTGTTCCAGTTGGCGAAGATGAAGGGGGCTTTATAGGAGGGCAGGCTGGTCATGTAGCCGCCGGACATCTTGCCGGGGCGGCTCTCGACGTCGAACAGCTCGTTGTCCTGCATGAAGTCGATGAACTCTGCCGTCTCGGGGCTGAGCTCATGGTACATGATGCGGGCGGCGGACATCCGAGCGTCGTAGCCCTCGATGGGCTTGGGGTTGCCGTCCTTGAAAGCCACCGGCAGGTCGGCAAAAGTGGGGTGCTGGATGCCGGTGCGCCTGTTCTTGAGAGCGATGACCTTCTGCAGCTCCGGCACGACGTCGTGGGCTACCTGGTCGCGGAAGCGCTTGATGTCCTCGGGGCCGTAGCCGATGCGGTTCATCCGCACATAGGAAAGCTCGCTGTAGTCGTGGAAGCCCATCACCTGAGCCTGCTGGTTCAGGTTCTTGACGATCTTGGTGTACAGCTCGTCCAGCTCGGCGCGGTGGGCGTCGAAGTAACCGGCCTCGGCCTCATAAGCGGCCCGGCGGGTGGCGGCATCGGTGCTCTCCTTGTAGGGGCCAAGCTGGGGGATGGTGAGCTGCTTGCCATCCAACTCCACCAGCGCACCGCCGTAGATCTGCTGGTAGGTGCTGACGAGGGCGTTGTACTCCTGCTGAAGGGCCACGGTGCGCTCGTCCATGCCAAGCACGGCGTTCTTCATGCCGGCCACGCAGGTGGAGCCGAAGGCCGCGGTCAGGGCGTCCACATGGGGGTTGGCGAGGAAGGCGCGGCTGATCTCGACGCTGGCGTTGGACACTGCCGGGCCGTTGGCGTCGAAGAAGTCCTGCTCAGCTTTCCAGCAGGCGTCGCGGGTGTCGCAGGTGTAGTGGATGTTGGCGAGGTTGGCCGCCGTGTTGTAGTCGGCGAAGGCGCGGCTCTGCTCGTAGTAAACCTCCACAAGGGCCTCGCCGCTGTCAGCGGCAGCTGCCTTTGCGGTCAGCTCTTTGCAGCGGGCCAGCAGCGCGTCGATGTCAGGGCGGGTATAGGTCATCTCACTGAATTTCATCGCGAAAAATCCTTTCCGGGGCGGGAAAGCCCCTTTCAATATCATACCCATCTTATCACGTTTGGGCCAAAAAAGAAAGACTTTGAGCATATGTGATAAATTCTGCGGCTTTGTTTTAGCAAACCTGTTGCATCCCGTGATTGAAACAGGGCGAAAAAAAGCATATAATAACAGTATCAACAGAGTAAGGCCATGCGCGTCAAGTGCCGCATCAACGGGGAGTTGTGCTGCGGACGAAGGGAGACCCGCGGTGCATGGCCTGCATCCCGCTGCTGCATGGACTTGGGTGCGGGCGAGGCCGTCTGCACGGCGTCGTCCGGAAGTGAAGTTTGTTGAACTCACGCCCTCCTTTGTGCGGTTTGTCACAGGGGAGGGCGTTTCTTTCTGCTCCCCCGCAGTTCCTGAAAAACAGGAGGACAGTTGATATGAAAAACGAATCCAGGATCTCTGTGCGCACCCTGACGGCGATGGCCCTGCTCATCGCCATGAGCATCGTCTTTTCCCGGGTGCTGAGCATCTCCACCGGCTTTGTCCGGTTCAATCTGGGCAGTCTGCCGGTGCTGCTGGCGGGCATCCTCTTTGGACCGTGGGCGGGTTTCGTCGTGGGCATGGTGGCCGACATCATCGGCGGCGTGCTGGCTGGCTATGCCATCAATCCGCTCATCACGCTGGGTGCGGCGTCCATCGGCCTGGTCGGCGGCCTGGGCTGGCAGAAGCTTTCCCATCTGCGCACCGGCACCCGGCTGTGGTGCAGTGTGCTGGCGGCACACTTCGTCGGCTCGATGGTCATCAACTCGCTGGCGCTCCACATCTTTTACGGCTATGCATGGGCAGTGCTCATCGCCCGCATCCCGAATGCGCTGGTGCTCACGGCGGTGAATACGGTGCTGCTGCGTATTCTGCTCGAGAATCGGGCGCTGATGGCAGTGGCGAAGCGGTAAAGGCTTGCACGCCGGTGGCGCGGGGCAGGTTTTCTTTTTCGGTCAAATGGCTTTGCGCTCCGCGCGGGCCAGAGGTAGGGAGGGGTGTTTCGACTCCCCCCTCCCTACCTCTGGACTCCACTCTCCCCGCAACGAGTTAAGGGCTGCTCGCCCTTAACGATTCCAA
>ERZ791846.565-NODE-565-length-18150-cov-4.51694_pt1 | contig 18150 bp, 22 predicted proteins | sample MGYA00510289_ERZ791846 | MGnify/ENA primary metagenome ERZ791846 (study PRJEB30046, sample SAMN00715274) | human gut metagenome | study: EMG produced TPA metagenomics assembly of the A metagenome-wide association study of gut microbiota in type 2... | reverse complement strand
CTCTTCACGCCGGTAGTGACAGCATTATCAACGTAAGATTTAGACGGTACTAATTCCCACGTTACAGGGCTTGTAGACGTCAATTTATAGATATTGTTGCTGTCGTCGGTACGCATGCACTGCATCCCGACAATAAGTTTCGTCGTCGGGAACGCCGTGCCGGAGAACGTACTGGCTACGGACTGGATATTCTTGTCCGCTTTCTCCAGATACGTATTACAGGCGTCCGTCGTGACCAGCTCGTTATATTCCTGCATATTACCATCCTTTCGCAACCCACGAGACGATGCCCGTTGTACGGTTGCCGGAACTGTTCAGTAATTCGATTTCAAAGTAGCGCCCTTTGTCGTCCTGCCCGTCGGTCGTTAGGATATTCGGTACGGGCGTCGTCGTGCCCGTGCCGCCCTTGACCATGGCGTTGACTTCCGGGGCGTTATAATAATGCTTGTTGTAATAGACTTTCGTGACCGCTGTCGTATCCTTGATTTCAAGCTGGCCCTTATCGTCGGTATCGTCGATATCAACGTGCGGCGATACATCGTACAGCAACGGCTGTGCCTGCGTGGCCTTACTGACCACACGGAGCCGCAAGAGGGCTTTTTCGTATTCATAGTCCCCTACGTTGAAGTCCGTGAACTGTTCGTACAGTGGTGGGGTATCCGACATGGCCGTAAAGTCGTCTGCCTCCCGGAATGAGGAAATGGCCTGTACCGACTCGATATAGCCGTTACTGGCCCTTACGAATGCATCGTACAGGGCAATGTCTTCGGCCTGGTTCTTGCCTATATCCCTTGTAAGGCCGTCGCCGATACGGGCCAAATCCTCGAATCCACGGATGAAAACCATATCCCGGTTAAAGGACTCGTCGGTTTCCACGGCTTCGTGCAGGGCACGTTCGAGTTTCACCAGCCGTTTGTCGGCGATGGCGATACGATCATCAAGAATGGCGTAGATATTCCGGTATACCCTATCAAGTGTTTTTAGCTCTTCCCGGAAGGTCTGCAAAGTTTTCCATATCCGTTTATAGGTATCCGATATATGGGCTTTCTCGAACTGTGCAGGCGCGGCATGCTTTGCGATGTCATCAAGAGCTTTTACCTGTTCACATGCCAGTTTTTGCATACCATTGCGCCATTCGTCCATGATATGCAGTCCGTCATACAGCTCATGTTCTATAGCCTGCCGTTTCTCCTCGATAATAGCCAGGTCCTCCACTTTGTTTAATCGGGATGCTCTACGCAATGAATCCATGAAGCTAAAGGCATCGTCCAGCTGTTTGACGGCCGTCTTCTTCACGGCTTCTGTTGTCCGAATATTTTCTGAAATGTGGAGAAGGAACAATACATTGTCCCAGTATATTTCCGTTGTATGAATCATTTCATTACGGACAACCTCAAGGGCTTTGTTTTCGCCGTCCGTGAATGTCACTGCCATTTCATCGTATTTCGGTTGCGCGTGGCTCATATATTGTTCTATAGCGGTTATGGTTTCCTGGAAGGCCCGTGACAATTTTCTTGGTAGTGCCAGAGTTATCCGTAATGATTCCAGCCTCGTAGCGTGTATGAGCTTGTTGTGATACTCCGCAATGGACAACGTTTCCTGTACCGAACAAAACCAGTTGAAAAAGGCTATCGCATCGTCGACAATGAGTACCGCTTCCCACGGATTGATGAAAACAGCCTTGATAGGCCGTTCCTTTACGGCAATATCTTCGGTTGTTTCCTTCCGTGTCTGCGATTTTTCCTTATCCGCGACGAGAGCTATCTCTTTCGCCGTCCGCCTCCATATGTTCGCCCTTCTATATGCCTCTGTGAGCTTCGTTAGCTCATGTTTAGATATAGTTAGCCGCTTAGAATTTTCATCGCCTATATGGAGCGAATAGCACTGTTTTTGGGCGAATTGGTTTTTCTCATTATCTTCCAGTGAAAAAGACTCCCTTTTCGTCCCCAATGCCATACCGCTCTTCTTGATTTCCAGTACTTTCAGACTTTCGAGACAGTGCATATTGAACAACACGTTATCCCAATACGTTTCCCGAACGGCCCATGCGTCCTTTAATCTGATGGTACTGGCAATCTTCCGGGTATCTTCCGTATGCAGGCTTTCCAGCGGCCGGATATTGAAGAAGTAATGGTACAGCTCATCAACGGGCGTCGTGATGGTGGATACCTTGTCTTTGATTTCGGACGCCATGTAGTATCTGAGTGCGGTGTCGAATATGATTCCGGGCTTTTCATGCCTTTCATCGTATTCTTCCAGCAGCCAGCCGGGCCTTCCATGCCTTCTATCGTATTCTTCCAGCAGCCAGACGGTTTCCTTATTCGTCGCGCTGTACGCCGTCTTGCCAAAAGCATCAAGCGTCCGGCTGGCACGGCTGTCAGATAGGGTGAATGTGGTATCATCGAGCTTGTACAGCGTGAACGTTTTGGCAATATCCATGGGCGTTACGACAAGGTGAACTGGAAGGTCGTCGTCATGGTATCGTCAGCGGCCTTGTTGATGACGTCGAATACGACGCGGTCGAGGAACGTGCCACCGCTTGCGGCGTTGCAGATACCGGCTTCCGTGATGGCGCCGGTAGCTTCCCCGGCGTCAAAGGTCGTCGTCAGTGTAAAGACTTTCGTGCCGGAACTATGAGCGTAGCTGGCCGCTTTCCGCTTGATTTCTGTACCCAATGCCGTCTGTGTAGCGTCAACGGCGGTCGTGCCTGTGCCAACTGCCGTATACCCCATGACGGCCGGGCGCGTCGGGTTGGCCATGGCGGCGCAGATATAGTCAAAACCGCCGTTCAAGATAAGGTTGTCTTTATGGCGGGCTTCTACGTCGCCGTTGGCGTGATGGATGACAACGTTCAAAGAGCCTTTGATTTTCATTTCGTCTTTATTCATGTGCTTTTACTCCTTTGGGTTAAAGAAAATACGATCAAATGCACTACACGGCGGAATGAATGCCTTTATGTATTTGGTCGTATCAAGGTCGAATTCGCGGATGAAGAAAAGCCGCTTGTCGGCACTCTGTGCAAGTCCGAAAAACAGCCAGTCCCTATCTGCGGTATCAATTTGTAAGTAGAGTATCCGTTCATTGACGGTATCCCGTACGTAGAACGAGTTCGTCCGCTTGTCATAGCCGATATACAGCGTAATATCGTGCCATATGCCGTCAGCGCCTAAATGCTGCGCTTCGTAGCTGTCGACGGTGAAGGTCATGTCCTTGACGGCGATATAGTCCGCTTGGTTCGGCTTGTTTCCGCGCATCTCTGCAATGAAGCAGTCCGTGAGCGGAGCCGTCTTCTTGAACCAGAATCCGATTGAGAACGTTTCGGGGATACTGCACGAGTATTCCAGCTGGCCTACATCGGTAATGAGAGCGCCGTCGTTCCAGCGTACCGGAGCATAGCTTGTGTTCTTCTCCGTCAGTAGTGTGCCGCCCGTGGCCTTACTCGTGCCGTCGATGATAGCATCAAAGGCATCATCGGCCTTGCCGGTATACCGGGCTATCTGCTTTTTAAGCTCTACGCCGTCCAGGTCGCCAAGGATACCGCATACCAGGATATGCGACGCCTCGTAGCTATCGACGGTAAAGGTCATGTCACATACCCTTAACGTCTGCTCCGTAACGGCGTTGATTTTGCAGTCAATCCAGTTGCGGGCCTTTATCTTCTGCGGCAACGATACTTTCATGAGGTATTCGCCGTTGAAGGATTCCTTTTCCAGCCGCAAGCCTTCCATGGCCGCGTTGTAGTACATGTTCGTCTTTATCCCGCTATAGCCCAGCTTGTATTGGTTATAGTCCAGGATGACGTTCTTGTTGATTTCCGGGTCGCTGGAGAGGTAATACCAGGTCGCGTCGGCGGAATAGTTTCCGTGGTCGTCGACGGCCTTTATCATGAAGTAATAGTTCCCTTCGTTCGGTCGGATATAGCGGTATTTATTGACCTTCGAGCGGAAGATTTCCGTGCCTTGTTCCCATTCCTGCGTCTGCCCGACTTTCACGACGTACTTGATATTGTAAATAGATAAAGCATCCCAATAGAAATACAGGTTGGCCCCGTTCTTTTCTACCCAGAAGCCCGTGACGTTCGGGACAAAACAGGATAGGTAAGCACGTTCCCCTTCGCCGAATTGGTCGTAATAGGCGATATACACCTCTTTGATATCCGAGTTCGGATACAGGAAGACGTTATCCACGGTCTGATACTTCACGCCGTCTATGTACAGGTTGGCACCGAGACAGTTAGACGGTATCTCCAGGAAGGTAATGAGCGTCCCTTCGTTGTTCTTGGTGAAGGATATGTCAGACGGTGCGGACGGCCTCCGTTTGTTATACGTGATGGTCCGTCCGTTTGATATCTTGCCGTGCTTGCTGATGGCAAACAGGTATATCTTGCCGCTGGCCGTCGTCGGTATGGCCAGGCTGGACGTGGCTATGGTCTTTTCCAGCAGGCCGTATGCGTTGCCGACGTCGGCATTGGTACGGACTTCGTAGTAAGCCAGGTCGGCGTCGTCTACGGCGTCCCAGTTGAGTACCCCGCCCAGCCGGTCGAACGTCAGCGTGAAGTTACGCGGTATGGGGAAGTCGCCTTTATTCGAGGCGTCTACATCGTCTGCCGTGAATCCATTGGCTACGTTGACCTGCTCATTGACGGATTTTAGATACTTCCTCAACAGGGATATGAGCTGTCTGCCGTCGCCCTGGATAGCGGTCGGAAGGTCCGGGAATGTCAGTACTTGTTTCTTGTATTCTGCCATAGCATCAACTCATTCCTGTGCTGATTGCCTGCTGTAAGGCATTGACGATATTCGTATCCTGGCTAATGTCGTACTCGTTTTCATTGAGTGCCAGGAGAACTGCCGACTTGACGATGATATCGTTGATGGCATCGTGATTGAATGGCAACTCTTTCGTCGCGCTGTCGATGGGGACAGGTGTCGCGAAATATCTGAATTTCACGGCGGTAATGTCCGGGTCGGTGATATGTACGGTCCCGGCTGTCATGGACAGGGGGTACGTCCCGCAAGCACTCATGTAGTTTTTCGGGATGGAATCGCCGTCCCTCATGGTCGTTTCTTCTACGAGTACCGGCCATTTAGCCCCAATGAGCAGGCTTGCCACCTGTTGCGTAGCGGTATTGAGGAATTGTAAGCAACGTTCGTCACTGTATTCCTTGCTAATGTCATGCGTTTCCTGCCGGATACGGGTAATAGCGTCTTCTACTTCCATTCAGTCACCCCCTAGCAGATGAACGGCATACGCTTTTCTGTGTTGGCGTATTTCCGCATAGGTACGACATTGGCCAGGGCCGCTTCCACGGCCTGTTGCATGGTATCGCCGTCCGGTGTCTGTGTGAGGACCATACAGGCCAGCTTGCACAAGGAATCAAGGAAGACGGCTGGCAGGTCGATTTTCCCGGTATCGAGGTCAGTGATACTAAGGAACGCGGCGTTATAGAGCATATCCACGTCCTTTACACCGGCATAAAGCTTATTGTGGAATATCTTGTATTCATCCCAGCGCGGCGGCCGGATAGCGTCTCCTGGATGAAGGTCGCGCCCGTGGCCGTCAACGATACGGACGAGAGTAAGGAAGTCGTCAGGCAGATCTACACCGGTAATCGGCATGTCGATATGCTCTTTCGGCGTCGGCTTCTCTGCCGTTTCGTCGGACGGGTCCGTCGATAGACTGGCGTTGTACTCGTCAATCTCCGCGTTCATGTCGTCCTGCCGGTAGTGCTGGACCTTTTCGAGGAAGTCGCTGTTGATGTAATACTGATTGACGTAACGCAATACTTCGTTGATGGCCTGGAGGATGTCATAGTCGCTGTACTGGACTTCGTTGTTATCCCCCAGTTTATAGCGGATGAGCTGTTTGAGTGATTTCGCGGTAATCATCCCAGCAACACCGCCCCACGCCACGTACGTTTCTTGTGGTTGACGGCGAACTGCTTCCATACACTAAAGAATTTCTGGATGTAGTACTGATATTTTGCCTGGTTCCCTTCGAGTTCAGCCCGTTTCGCGCAGATGAGCCACGGGTCGGATCCCCATAATTCCGGCGGGATAAAGCCCATGAGCTGAATCCGTTCGTTCTTGTCGCCGGCCCAGCCGCCGTTGTCAATCTCATTGACGCGCCGGGCCGCATCCACGGCACTCGATACGTCGACAGTGTTCCGCAAGCAGATTTCGTCGCCGTTCTGGTAAATCTTCTGTTTCGTTATCACGCAGAGTCACCACCTTTTATATAAAAAGAAGGGGCGTCATGAACCCCTTCTCTTATGGAATTGACTATCGCTTAATGTCAACGATGGAGCAGGACGCTTTCGGCTGTGTGCCTTTGAGGCCCAGGCTGGCTTCGATGACGAATTTTTCGTACGTGCCGTCTTTACTGAGTTTTTCGGGCGGTACTTCGTGCGGTTTGTCGAGGTACTTCATATCCCAGTACGACAGGTCGAGGATGTCGATACGGTTGTCCGGGTAGATAGGATGGACGTTGGCGTTGACAAGGCCAAAGGCGCCCTGGTAGGACGTAGCGAATTCCGTGGCATCGGCTTTTTCATTGCCTTTGCGCGTAGCCGTCATAGTAGCCAGGACGAGCTTGATGAATTCACGGTACTTAGACGAGGACATATACGCCTGTGTAGGATGACCGCCGCGTTTGGACGTCATTTCCATAGCGTTGTTGATATCGTCGAGGGTGTACGTGCGTTTCTTGCCCAAAGAGAGGACGTTGTTCGTTACGATCTTGACGTTCGTTCCAGCGGCCGACAGGGTGACCTGGTCGTCTTCGATGTTTTCGATAGCGCCTTTCTGCGTATCAAAGATGGTCAGTTTCTTGCTGTTGGTGCTGTCTACGCGTACGTAGTAGTACAGGCCGTCTTTGAGGCCCGTCGGCATGGTGTCAGCGACAAAGTAGCAGATATCGCCGGTAGCCAGGTGTGTTTCCGTGGACGACGTGATCGTGTTATCCGTAGTGGAAACAGTGACGTCGATGAGGTTCTGCTGCATGAAGAACGGTACGCCGCCGGAACGGGGCTGTACCGTGGTCGAACCGTCGACTTTATTCGTGGAGTTGACGAGCATGTATTCAATATCCTGTGCCAGGCCCGTATAAGCATCGTAACGGAGGTCAGCCAGTTCGGAGCCGTGTTCGTTCTGATAGGCTTTCTGGACTTTGTTCTGTGCGTCGGATACCATGCCGGTCTTCTGGAAGAACTGGACGTTGTTCGACAAGCCTTCGATGGAGCCGCCCGGCTGGAACTTATAGTCTTCCATTTCGAGGTGGGCGTTATCCTGCGGCGGGAACAAACCTTTCGTCATCCAGGAAAAGTTCATGGCTTTTGCCGGTTCGGAGTCGCCGAATTTAGAATAGAACAAGGTAAGTTCCGGGGTAATATTGGTAAGGATAGGGCTGATATCCTCTGCATGGCCAATAGCGTCGTAGGTGTACGACTGGTTGGTCGATTTATTCAAGTTTCTCTGTACATCATATGCCATATGTTTTCATCTCTCCTTTATCTGCCGCTGAGGCCTGCGATGAACGCGCGGCGTTCGCGGACTGTCATATTTCGCATCTGCGTAAAATCAATGGGTTTGGCCGGTGCTTTCGCGCCCGTGCCAGGCTGTTCGACTTTCGGGACCGGTACTTTCTTCGGCTGCTTCGTCAGATCATTCGCTTTTGCGTAGTATGCCGTGCGGCATTTGTCGTAGTAGCCTTCGAGCACCTTGCACTGCGTGGGGTTGATATTCCCGTCCTGGAGGGCTTTGATAGCATCCCCGATGACAGCGGCGTCTTTATACGGCATTGTCTGATAATAACTGCCCATTAACTGATTAATGTCGGCAAAATGAGGTTCTTCGGCCTGTTTCTGCTGCGTAAAATCGACAATACTCTGATAAATGGCCCGCTGTTCGTTCTGTGCGGCCTGCGTCCGCATCTGCTGCTGCTTGATAGCGCCAATAAGCTGCTCCTTATAGTAGGATTTGGCAGTATTGAAATGCGCTACCTTCTGTTTCACGGCGTCGTCGTCGGAGTATTCGGCGGTATCAATATCGTCCTGCGTAATACCAAGGGCCTTCATGGCCTGGTCAGTCGCGGCCTTATCAATATCGGCGAACATCCGCTTTTGCTGTTCCAACTGCTGTTGCTGGGCCTGCATCTGCAAGGCCTGCTGCTGCTGCTGGTACTGCTGTTGACGGCGTGCCTGTTCCTGTTGATACTGTGCATATTGCAGTTGATACTGCTGGGGGATGCGGCTTTCATTGACGTTCCCCTGTGCAATAGCGGTATTCAGTTCGTCCAGCGTGTACGGTTCAGTGTGGATGAGCGGTTCAGGCTGTTTTTCGGCAGCGGGTTCGGTTGCCGCCGGTTCAGCGGGTTTGTTTTCCGCCGGTTCGGTCGGTTCCGTGGGCTGGGATTCCGGCTCATCCTGTGCAGGCGGTTCGTCTGTCTTTGTTTCTACTGGTTCCGTCGGTTCGGGTTTGGCGGCGGAAATGCTCTTCCTTCCGGTGCGCGGGTCTGTCACGAGATACAAAGACTCCGGCTGTGATTCCTGGGCGGTGCCCGCGACGTTTTCGTTGGTAGTTGTTGCCGTGGACACATCTGTCGTTTCTCCTTCTGCAAACAACTGTAAATTAAAATCAAACACGTCTATTCTCCTTTCTGGTTGCGCTTTTGCTTTGCAATATCAATGATTCCTGTCATGTAGTGGTACAGCCTCATAGCGGCCCGGTAGTCGCGTTTTACGTCGTCAGCGGGCTTCGTGGGGCTGTCCAGGTCCTTGAGTGCAGTCTGCTCTTCAATTTTCAGCCAGTCGTCGAGGAAAGGCTTGAGGTCTTCCGCCTGCTGGCCCTTCGTGATGAGGTCCGCTAAATATCGCTTCTGGACCGCTTCATCACCGCTCCGCATGGTATCGAGTAGGGTCTTTAGTTTACTGTCCATTCATGGGGCCTCCTTGCTGGGGTACTTGCGGGGCTTGCGGCGCCGGTGGGGCTTGCGGCGTCATCTGTGCCAGCTGGTCCCGTGCAATCTTCTCGATCATGGCCTGTGGGCTGGTGTTGCCTGCCGTCCGGGTATTGATGATATTCACCTGCGCGTCAAGCGGCAAATCGTTCATGTTCGCCCGGATAGACGGGATAGACGCCACGGCGGCCTTGCCTTCGTAGTCGGCCTGCTTCAAAGTGAGCTGTTTCTGCAAATCCATGGCTTCCTGCGCTTGTGCAGTCTGTACAGCCTGCTGGGCTTGCTGTGCCTGCATCTGCTGGGCTTCCTGCGAATCCGGGTCCAGCAAAATGCCCTGCGTATTCTTGAGGCCCATTTCTTCCAGGAGCGCCGTGCCTGCGGCGTAATAGCTCTTGGGAGTCGCTACGCCTGCCTGCGATAATACTGGGTATACGTTGCTAAGGAGCATCATATAGCTCTGTATCCGTGCTTCCTTCGTCCCTGCGCCGTTACCGACGTTGATAATGAGGTCGTAGTCGATGTCAAGGTCTTCGCTCTTGACGGAGACTTCCTCGTCTTTAAAGCGGAACGTCTGCACCGGTTCACCGTACTTCTTGTTGAGCAGGATAAGGAAGCGAACCATGGGTACAATCCAGTTTTCTGCGAACAACCTGGCAATCAACCGTATGCGCTTATCTGACTGGCCGAGAATGGCCGTGATACCCGTGGCCGTACTGTTGAGAGAGTTGGCGTCTAAGCCCTGGTTGTACTTCGTACTGCCGGTACGGTTTTCCAGCTCGCTTTCAGCGTAGTTGACAAGGTCCATCGTGAGCGGTGAGATATTCGCCGGCGGCGGGTTCGCTATGGCCGCGTTCGGGTCGCCCTTGATTGGGACGTACTCGTCGCCGTTAAGCAGGGCGTCCATATCCATTACCGCCGTAAGGTCGATAAACTTTTGTTGGTCGTTGTTCTTCGCTACGTTGATGACAATCTGCTTGATAAGCGCTGTCTTTAAGTCCTGCAAGCCTTCCACCTGCTCTGCCAGGGCCATGTCGGCGAATATTTTGCGGCTTTCGCGTACGCTACCCATTGCAAAGAAGGGAGCAATATCGAACTCATTAGTTTGAATGGATAACGGCGTATCACCGACACAATGGACAATCAAATGCTCGTAGATGCCGTCGTCGTTATAGTCCACGTCTACATAGCACTCGTACAGCTCGACGTCTTTAGACGCATTATCGCCGTCGTTCGGGCGCATATGGTCGTCGGACAGTTCTTTGTTGATGTACTCGTCGGCGGAGGTATACTTCGTATCGCCTGACGCCTCCAGCGCTTCATCGACGTCCTGATACGTTCCGTCTTGCTCTTTGCGCTTGAGATAGTCACCTTTTACGATTTTCCGGTGTGCCACGAATTTGCACTTTTGAAGTGTGCTGGCTTCCGGCGTGAAGCGTAATTCCGTGGGCGGTACATACTCGACGACAGGATAATTGGCTGTGACTTTGACGTGGTCGAACTGCACTTCATATAGATCCGGCGCGTCTTTCAGCTGCTTGACTTTCTGTATCTCGATTTCGCCCGACAACGACGCCTGCGTGAGCATCATCGCTTGTTGCATATCGTTCACATCGAACATGAGCTTGTAACGCGTGCGGTCTTCATCCCGCTTCCACCATACCTTAGCGACGCCTAAATTCGTCCCCAGTGCGTCATCAATGACGTCGTTGACTAAGGACGTATAGTTGTTCTTGCGGGTAAGCTGGTATTCGACTAAGTGCTGTATATTCGTGGCCGTATCGTCGTTTTGGATGGTACTACCGGCGATAGTAACAGGCGATTCGTTGCCAATAAAGACTTCTACAAGGCTAGGCTTCATCCACTCAATGATATTGTTGAAGTCCATGCTGACGAATTTACTCTTTTTAGACAAGTTCGGCAGCTTCTTTTCGTACAAGTCTTGCTCGCCGTTGCGGAGCTTGCGGCGGTGTATCAGTTTTGGCTCTACAGTACTCTCGTAGTACTTCTTCGCGACGTCAATGCCGTCTTTGACGCTCATCATGATCTTCTTGACTTCGTCGTCTTTGAGCGTGCCCAGGGATACCGGCTGTTCTTCTGGTTCTGCCTGCTGTAACAGCCAGTCGGTAACGCTCATCTGCTGCGGAGCATCCCGGCCGAACAATCCGCCTGTGTCTTGTGCGGCGGACAGGCTCTGGTTTAAATCCTCCATCTCATCACCTCGATTGATAGCTAAATAAGGCCCTCAATAGGGCTATAGGGCAATGCGCGGACTCGAACCGCGATAGCTTTGTAGCTGGTTTTCCTTAACCTACATTACCATGAGTGGCGGGGTCGTCAGCCCCGCCGATGATAGAAAGGAGCATGTGTCGTGGAGTCGCCCTTGTCCGGTGCGGCGTCGCTCCACGCGTTTACATGTATCCGGCCCGGTGCATCTTGCCACGGGTCATCTGCTTCCACTTGTCTGCCATGCTCGTATTGTCCCGGTAGAGCTTGGCACAAAGATATGCCAGGCAGTCCATTAAGTGGCTGTACTCGTTCTTTTCCGGCTCATCCAACGTCCGCCCGGCTACGACTTTACGATGATACCCGCCGGTGAAGGCTTCGATGAGCATCTGACAGCGTGGGTCCAGCTGTAAGAGCGGTTTCCCGTCGGGCGTAAGTGTCGTGAGATAGTACCGTACCGCTTCACTTCGGCCGGTCTGCGTGAGCTCGCCCGGCTCTACGATAATGCCGTAGCGGTCACGGAGTATCTCGTTCGCGGTCTTCTCGTCGCTCTGCGCGCGCTGGTTGCCTGCCGGGTCGCCGACTGCCGTGTACTCGTATCCGCTGTAAAACGTCTGCAATTCGGATTGTACGGCCCGGCCGTGGGCCAGCATCCCACAATCCCAGGACTGCAGTTCTGACAAGATGAGCAACTGCCCTTTGGCCGTTGTCTGTGCAATGATGGTAGCCGGGGTAAGCCCATAGTCAAACGACAAGAGTAGCGGCCGCCCGTCTATCGGGTGCAGTTCCTCGTTGGCTACGTGGCGATTGTAGTCAAATTCCGGGTAGTACTTTGGCTCAGCGCTGACTGTCCAGTTTATTTCGTATTCACGTTCCCAGCCTTCTGTTGTCGTGCCTTTGCGTTCGTTGGTCTTCCACTCTTCGGAGCGCTTAGAAGGGTCGGCTGTATAGTGTATTCTGGCAATGTACACGCCGTTACGCCGGTACTCGTGTACACCTTCTATGACGTCGTGCGCTTCCTGTTCTTCTTCCGGTTCGTCCTCGTTGAGCTGGCCCGTCACCAACTGGCAGAAAAAGCCGGGATTCGCTGAGGAGTCGATGAAGATGCGGCCGCCGCCTTCGATGGTCGGACGGAGTGAGTTCCAGGTCGCTTGTGCAAAGTCCCAGAATGCCATTTCTGTGCAGTACACAACCGACGCCGTGTACTGACGGAGCTGGTCGGCACCTTCTGCAACGGCTCGTAACTCAACGCCGTTACTGAACTTGATGTAGTCATAGCCCATCTTTGAGCGTGTCTTGCGTTCTACTGCCGGCCACTCGTGGCTCTCCGGCAGATGTTCATACAAAAACATGAAGCGGCTGTCCCCCAGCAGATAAGCGCTATCGTCGTACTTTTTGGATTGAACGAATATCGACAGGTTCTTACCGAACATCGCATAGTGAAGGAGATTAGCCAGGCACCGCCACGTCATCATCATGCGTCGGCTCTTCGGGAAGGCCGCTACCTGCTCGCCATGGATAATCTGATCTACGCGCGCCAGGTAGTCAAGCTTCGGAAAATGCTCAACGGCCCCGCTCTTCGCTTCATTGACTGTGAAGCAGCAGTCATTGATGAAGGCCGTCGGGTCATTCTTCCAGACTTTCCACTCCATCAGCCGCATCAGCTCGACTTTCTCTTTCAAGCTCTTTTTGCTAGTTTTATTCGTTGTTTTTGTTGACTTCATTCTATCAACCCCGGGTCAAGCCAGCCAAATGTGCATAATTATTACTTATTAAGTCCCTTTAGCTTGCTTTCAAGCTCTTTGATACGGGCGTCTACGTCGGCGTCTGTGAGCGTTTCGACTTTGACTGCCCCGCCATCAGCGCCAGTGATAGCGTTTTCCACGCGGTCACGCCATTCAAGCCGCTTCCGGTTCTTCAGCCAGAAAATTTGGGCCGTCGTGTTTGGCTGTACTTCTTTATGTACGACTTTCGTCACGACAAGCATATCGTCGCGCCGTTCTTCTGTGACTTCGTCGTATTTGTATCCCAGTGCCGATTTGAGCAGCGCATTCTCTACCTGCCTATCAACGACGTCTTTCCCTTCTTTTAGGGCCTCCGAAATCTCCGGATACTTCTTTTTCCACTCATAAAACGTTGAGTCGGTGATACCCATGTTGGCCGCTATCTGCTCATCACTAAGGCCGTCCCTGGCCCATCCTTGCAGTCTAAGCAAGCCTTCTTTTGTTAGCCACTCTTGATACTTACCTTTAGCCACTGTATCACCACCCTTTAACCTTATACTTAAAAAATTAAGGCCCTGTATGCCGTTCTAAGCGGCTTTTACAAGGCCTTGCGTATGTTTATATGTCCAATTCCTGTTACTGTGCGTTATGGACTGTCGTGACGTCATGCCACCTCCAGGAGATTTCCAGGCAGTCCGTACCGTGATACCACTTGACGTAGTACTGCTTTATCCCCAGATAGCATATCAAGTCTTCGACGGCTTCGTCATCATACCCCGTTGGCAATATGATCTGCACACTGGCCGCCCCTCTACGGGTGGCTTCATCTATTTTGCGCTGTGCGATAGCAAAGAGATTCATCGCGCTCAGTCGTTGCTGTTCAAATGCTGGCTTAATTTCTTCCATGGTCTTCTCCCGTATATGACAAGAGCCGCCAAAGCAGGAAGGCGGCCCATGTCTATGTATTTGTGTAAACCTTTTACAGAGGTGTAACAGTGTGTGCGGCGAAGTGTCATATCGCCATCTACTAACACTCTCGCCGCCTCGTCTGATGAGGAGATTCTAGCTTTACGCTAAAACCTTACACTATTATTATACGTGTTTTTCATGCCGGTTATTCTTAGAATAAGCAAAAATGGCAAAAAAAATAAGGGCAGCTCATTTCGAGCTGTCCTTTTTGAGTTGTTCCTTAATTTCGTCGGCTTTTTCTTGCCGGTCTGCAAAGTATCGCTGCTCCGCTGCTTTTCTAGCGGCTTTAGCGTCATCCAATTTGTCAAAAAAACCCAAATGAATCTGCTTTCGGCCAACACTTATATAAGCCCGGTATTGGCCATTTCTAAAGACAGACACACCAGGAACTCCAGTGCTATTGTTTCTATTGATTTCCCGCCCAAATCCGGAGTATTTAAGAGCTACGTGTTCCTGGTGTACTTTAGCCGTCAATTTTCGTCCGGCTTCAAGCGCCAGGCTATCTCCTTCTTTCCGCTTACAGCCGCACGAAAGAGACTTCCCTTGTAGCAAATTATAAACGTAAATCATTTTTCCTTTACCACAAATGCAACGGCATCGTACATAATCATGCCGGGTAGCATCTGGTGGCTCGATAACGGTCCAATATCCAAATTTAGTCCCAATTCTTATATCGCTCTTTCTCATAAGCCAACTCATAAGCCAAGGCTTTCCACGAGTGCCAGGCGTTGACCAGCTGTCAGTGCTTCAATTTTTTCCGACAGCTGCTTCCGATCCGCATCGGACCCGGTGGCTACATCAAGCACGTCTAAATGCAAACCTCTAATTTTGCGGCGGTCGATGACAGCCCCGTACAAGACTTCACCCATGATTGCCAATTCTGTTTCTGTCAATTCCGGTGGTGTGTCTAAATCAAGCATGATTTGATACCTTTCAACAATCTCACCTAATCGGCGGGAAAACCCGCTGGTGCGGCGGCTATCTCCCCGTGTTTCATCGGCGAGCCGTTCCAATGGTTCCGACATATAAATTGTTCTTTTCATACTTTTTCCTCCTTATTTAAAAGGCGGCCATTTCTGACCGCCCATGTATTTAGATATTTTCTTCAATCAGTGACTTCAGTTCAGCCATGCTGACATAGCTGTCGAAATTCCCAATCTTTATAATCTTTTCGTCGTCATATTCCGTATTCCAGGTATGGCCAAAGTCAACCTGTACTTTGGTAAAAACTTCGTCTTCTTTTGTATCGTAGAAGACTTCGTAATACATGCCGACAGAACTGCGGCAATCTTTGATTTCACTTACAGCGTTTTTAATTCCGTGATATTTTCTCATGTTCTTTTCCTCCTTGGCGACTTCCTTACGGTGCGCTCTCAAGATTTATTTTGGAAGGTCTTGTTTTCCCCTTCCTTGATTATATTATAACATGTATACGTAGAAAGTCAATAGTTTTATACGTATAAAATAAAAAAATAGCCCCCGGTCACGCTCGTGACCAGGGCTTCTTTCGCTCCTTATTCTTCCTTCCAGAACCTTACAGCTCCGGAAGTTTCTTTCCCGAAGGGCTCTTCCGTATATACGGTACGGCTACCGTCGAACGGGTCAATCAAAACTTTTGTCTTAACCTTTTCCGTACCCCAGATGAATGAGCAGTTCCATCCATCTGGGAAGATGTCTTCCTGGTCAGATGACCAGAAGAACATCTTATAGTCATTGTATAGCTTTTCTGCTTCGGCCCTTGTTATAGATTGAAGTTTGTATTTATGCCCCCCAATTTCCCTTTGGGCCATCCCCTGGAATTTTCTATACTGCTTTGTACTCGTCATCGTTTCCGTAATCGTTGTCATAATTTTCGTCTCCTTTCAACTTTTCCCCTTGGGCTTCCTGCCCTCTTTCTGATTATATTATAACACGTATTTTAGTTATGTCAACACTATTTTTAATTATTTTTTACGGATTTCTATAGTATATCCGTATTTCTCTACAATCTCACTAAGCTCTACATATTTCATAGAGCCGTTTTTGATTTTGGCATTAAGATTCTGCTGGAACATGCCGTTTTCGCGGGCGATTTCCGCTTCCGACTTGTCTACATCGACAAGCCACTTTTTCCACATCTTCTGAAATTGTTCTTTTGTCATTTTACATCACTCCTATCTATTGATTATATACTATTACACATTTCATAAAATGTCAATAACATTATTTTATTTTTAAAAATAATTAATTTTAGTGTTGACAACGTCTAGTAACATGTTGTATAATTTAGACAACAAAAAAAACAGTGTTGCAGAAAGGAGAAGGCATCATGACAATGATTAAATATGAAAATGCAAAAGCAAGACTGGAAAGCGCAAAAGGAGGAGATACTATGACAATCGATGAATTTAGAGAAAAATTACAAAATATGACTGGTTGTTCCGATTGCCCGTACCCGGAATCTTGCGGGTTTCGTGATGATAACTGGCAGAACCGGGCTGACCACGTAGTCGGCCCGTGCGGTCAACAGCACTGCTGGCTGGAAGACGACGACGACTTTGCCGGCGTCCGGATGCGTTAAGGAGGGATTTTTATGAAATACGATGTAACTTACTCTTGCGGCCATACTGGTACTGTCCAGATCTACGGCACGGCCGCCGAAAGAGAACGCAAAATCAACTGGTACGAAAATTACGCAGTCTGCCCAGACTGCTACAAGCAGGCCCAGCAGGAAGAAGCCGCAACAGCTGCCAAGCAGGCTAAAGCAGACGGCCTTCCAGCTCTAACCGGTAGCGAAAAGCAAATCCGATGGGCTGAAAGCATCCGCAAGGAAAAGATGGCAGCCGCCCGTGAATGGCTGGCCCGTTATCCCGGCGAACAGGCAGATAAATGCCTGGCCTGGTACGGTAGTCATGCGAGTGCCTCGTGGTGGATTGACCACCGCGACGAACGTCCCCAGCGGACAGCTAAACTAGGCGTTGCAGAATGGAATAAATAGAAAAAAAGGACGGCTCGCAATGAGTCGCCCTTTTTTCTATTCTATCACACGGATAAGTCCCAGCTGGCACGCGGCCATTTTAGCCAGCGTCCGCACGTCGTTGACTATCGTATAGTAAGTATTGCGGTCAATCCCCAATTCTACCGTCGTGGCTTTCCAGCTTTCCCGGCGATAGTATTTGCATGTAGCTACACGCCTCGAAATATCGTCCAGGGCTTCGTATACCCCGGATACGAGTCTAAGCCAGCGTTCGGGCCGCTTGATGACGACGCCGTCGCTCAGCGTGACTTGCTTTAGCTCCGTTGCCAGCCGTATGCCTTCTAAGGCTGTCGGGTCCGATACAAAGGCATGGCCGTTATTGCCGCCGCTATGGCCGCCCGTGACGTTCTCCCGGGCCAGCCGTACGGCCCGCTTGATTTCTCGTTCCCGGTAAAACACGAGTTCTATATGCCGCGTCGTGGAGTCAATCGCGGCGCGCTGATTGTGGTGCATGTGCATCCCCTCCCATCGTTACGACTCTCACTATTCCGGCGTTATGGATACGCCGCCAGCACTGTAAGCATGGTTCCGGGGTCGGCAACTCTTTTCCGGTTTCTACGTCCATGCCCCATAAGTACAGGGTAGCTCCCTGCATTTCCCGGCGGCTGGCTGATATGATCGCATTTTCTTCTGCATGTACCGCGCAATTATGAACGAATACGCAAGAATTGTCTCCTAAATCAGCTGCAAAGTTATGGTAACGCGGTACAGATATGTCGTATACCTTTTCTTTGCTATGTATTCTTTCTATCTTTAATACCTTGTGGTTGTAACGAGTTGCGCAGTCCAGCGCTACCTGTAAACTGCCAAAGTATTTAACGATTGTTTTTAGTTTAGGCACCGAAGTAATACCTCTGTTACCGGTGCTTTTATATTCTTTTTGCAATTCATCGTAAATGTCTGTTGTTATTTTTCGGTCATCTCCGGCCTTTTTCATTCTAAACAGCAGTAATGAAAGCCCTTTTAGGATTTGCCCTCGGAACATTCTCCGGCGCATTTCTTTGCTACGATTTAGTTTTGCGACCGTCTTCTTTCCATTTTCTTTGTTTATGGTTTCTGTCATGCGTTTTCTAAATTCATGATTCGCCCAATTAGCGCTCATGTTGACGTGTCCAACGTGAATCTTTTTCTCTCTGTATTCCTTTCTGGTATTCCATAGTTTTCTCATTGTTTCTAGGCCTTTGTAAGCGTTGGCTTTGAGTATCTCAGGGAGTGTAAAATAGTTTGTGTAAATCGGTATTGCATGAATCTACTTTATGCCCC
>ERZ791846.545-NODE-545-length-18679-cov-4.90292_pt1 | contig 18679 bp, 25 predicted proteins | sample MGYA00510289_ERZ791846 | MGnify/ENA primary metagenome ERZ791846 (study PRJEB30046, sample SAMN00715274) | human gut metagenome | study: EMG produced TPA metagenomics assembly of the A metagenome-wide association study of gut microbiota in type 2... | reverse complement strand
GCAGCAATACGATGTTGCTTATTGAATCGATTTACACAAAACTCTTGACACACCCCAGAAAAACCCGTGATTTGCACGGAGGATTATGTTGTTTTTCGTGTTACTGAAGAAGCCCAAAGATGTATTTTATCTGCTCGATGGTTGTATATATTTTTTAAGAGAGCGGAATTTGACCGATATGTGATTACAAATTCTTGGGGAAGTTCGACAGAATTCTTTAATTGGGACGATGTATGCGACATTGAAATTGAACTTCCGCCCCTAGATATCCAGCAGAAGTACGTAGACGTCTATCAGTCCATGCTTGCCAACCAGAAGAGCTATGAGCATGGGTTGGAGGATTTGAAACTGGTGTGCGATGCCTATATTGAAGAGTTGCGAAGAAAGATTCCTTCTGAAAAAATAGGAAAGTATTTAAATGAAAAGAATGAAAGAAATGCAGAAAAGTCATTAAAATCCGTCATGGGACTAAGTACAAAAAAAGAATTTCGAGAAGCACAAAGTAGAGTTAATAGAAATAATCTAAGCAGCTATAAGATTGTTGAACCCAAAGAGTTTGCGTTTGTACCTACTACAGATACATGGAAAGTATTGGCTTTTGGGTTAAATAATTTTGGGAAAGAAATCGTTGTTTCTCCGATATATGAAGTATTTAAGCTGGATGATAAAAAGTTAATTCCAGAATATTTAGCTATGTGGCTCTCAAGAAAAGAATTTGACAGATATGCAAGATTTCATTCATGGGGATCGGCAAGGGAGAATTTTTCATTTGAGGATATGTGCGATGTCGAAATCCCGATACCAGACATAAAAATTCAAAAAGCGATTTCTGATATATATGCCGTTTATATTGAGCGTAAGCACATCAACGAACGCCTCAAGGAACGTATCAAAAACATATGCCCAATATTGATTAAAGGCTCGCTGGATGAAGGCCGGGCCTAAAAAGGGGATGAGACGATGGACTATTTTTTCACGAAAGGAAAATTTACAGAAGCTGAACTGGAACAGGCTATTATCGAACTCTTCCGGCAACAGGGGTACGAATACACTTGCGGCGAAGCCATTCACCGCGAACTGGATACGGTCCTTCTGGAAGAGGACCTTCGGGCCTTTCTGACTCGCAAGTATCAGGACAAGCACCTCAGCGACGTAGAAATGAAGAAGATAGTGAACATGTTGAGCTTGATCCCTTCGGCTCCGCTCTATGCGGCCAACCGGCAGGCCTTCTGGCTGGTCGTGGAAGGCTTTGACCTGGTCCGTGATCGGTTAGGTGAATTGCCCGTCCATATTGATTTCATTGATTTTGAGCATCCGGAACATAATATTTTCCGCGTCGTGAACCAGTATTCCGTACAGGGGAAGCGGCTTCGCCGGCCGGACCTGCTTTTGTTCATCAACGGGATTCCCGTCAGCATCTGGGAATTTAAAACGGCCATTGAAGAAGATACGACGATTCACGATGCGTGGGAGCAAATCGCCATCCGCTACCAACGGGATATCCCAAATCTATTGAAGTATTGCTTTTTATCGGTCATCTGTGATGGGGCCAATACGAGATTAGGCAGTATCTTCACGCCCTATCGGTTTTACTATGCCTGGAATAAGGCCAATGATACTGATACGGTCGCTCATGGCATCAGTTCGCTCATGACGATGATAAAAGGGGCCTTTGCCAAAGACCGCATCCTCCAAATACTGCGGGATTTTGTCTTCTACCCGGATGACAGTGCTAAGGATGAAGTCATAGTCTGCCGGTATCCTCAATTTTTTGCAGCAGAAAAAATGCTGACCCATATCAAACAACATATGCGGCCTGCTGGTGACGGCAAGGGCGGGACCTATTTTGGCGCGACGGGCTGTGGCAAGACCTATGCCATGTTGTTTTTATCCCGGCTGATTATGCTTCGCGATGCCGAAACTTTCAGGAGTCCGACCATAATCCTGCTGGAAGACCGGGACGACCTGGACACACAGACTTCCGAATTATTTGTCACGGCTAAGCGCTATCTCCATCAGACCGATGTCAGGAGCATCGAAAGCCGTAACGATTTAGAAAAGACCCTTCGAGACAAGCCTAGCGGCGGCGTCTATGTTACGACGATACAAAAATTCTATGAAGATACGGGACTCCTTTCGGACCGAAGTAATATCATCTGTATTTCCGATGAGGCGCACCGGACGCAGGTAAATATCGGCTCGAAACTGAAGAAAAATGCGTCTGGCGTGTATACGACCTTTGGCTTTGCCAAGTATCTCCGGGACAGCTTCCCCAATGCGACGTACTGCGGATTTACAGGGACGCCGATTGATGAAACGGTAGCCGTTTTTGGCCCAGTCGTCGATAGTTATACCATGAAGGAATCCAGTGACGATGGGATTACCGTCCGCATTGCCTATGAACCTCGTCTGGCGCGGGTCATTCTTTCCGATGAGCAGGCGAAAGAAATCGAAAAATATTATGAAAAATGCGTGGAAGAAGGGGCCAATCCAGAGCAGGTAGAGGCCAGCAAACGCGCCATGAGTACCATGTCGGCGATACTGGGGCATCCGGAACGGATAAAAAAACTGGCCGCTGATATGGTCGCTCATTATGAAGCGCTTTGTGCAGAAAAACCGGATGTCGTGCAAAAGGCCATGATTGTTTGTTCGGACAGGAAAAATGCGTTCCAGCTTTTGAAAGAGATAGAAACAATCCGGCCGGACTGGCGTATCCCGCGCAAGGCGGAAGACGAATCAAAATTGACACGGGAACAGCTGAATCAGCTGGTGGCACTTCCTAAAATCAATCTGGTAGCCACGCAGGGGCAGAATGATGAAAAAGAACTGTATGATACCTGCGGAACGAAAGAGTATCGGAATATGCTCGATAAGCAGTTCAAAAATAATGACTCGAATTTCAAAATCGCCATCGTCGTCGATATGTGGATTACGGGATTCGACGTTCCTTCCCTTACCGTAATGTACATTGACAAACCGCTTCAGAAACATACGCTGATTCAAACCATTTCCCGGGTCAACCGCGTCTTTGATGGGAGAGACAAAGGCTTGGTCGTCGATTATATCGGCATTAAAAATGATATGATGGCCGCTGTCAAGAAGTACGGCGGTCCCCAGGAAAATCCCGTCGATGAGCTGAATGTCTCCCTATCCATTTTTAGGAATTATTTGTCCATGATCGATGACTTGCTCTCCTCCTTCGATGCTACCTTGTTTTATCATGGCAAGCCACTAGATCGGCTGAATTGTCTGAATGATGCGGCTGAGTATGTACAGACGAGCAAAGAGATGCAGACGCGGTTCATGGGGCTGTCCCGGAGATTGAAGAGCGCCTATCAGATTTGCTTTCCTTCCGGTGAGTTGACCGATAAAGAAACGGCAACGGCACAGTTTTATCTGGCTATCCGGTCTATCATTTATAAGCAGACGAAAGGCACGGCACCTGATGCTGAAATCATGAACCATGTCGTCGAAGGGATGGTCAGAAAGGCCATCACCTGTACGGGCATTGAAAATATTGTGGACCCGCAAAAGTCGATTGATTTGTTCAGTGATGAATTTTTGGATAAGCTAAAGAAGGTAAAACTGCCTATCACGAAGTTCAATGCCTTGCTGAAGCTTTTGAGGAGGGCTATTGCTGACTATGGGCGCACGAATAAAGTAAAAGCCATTGAATTCGATGAACGGTTGCGCCAAGTCGTCGATGAGTATAACAGCCGGGATAAACTCGTTTTTACCAGTGAAGTTGTGGCTGACTTTGTCGATGACCTTTCAGATCAATTAATTCATATTATGAAAGACCTGAAAGGGGACAAAGAATCGTTTGAAAATATGGGGATTACTTTTGAAGAAAAGGCGTTTTATGACATCTTGGTCAAAGTCCGGGATGACCATGATTTCCCCTATGCTGACGAAAAATGCATCGTCCTGGCGAAGAAGATAAAGGAACTGGTAGATGATAAAGCCCGCTTTGCCGACTGGTCTGTACGCGATGATATAAAGAATCAGCTGAACATGGACTTAACCGTCCTGCTTTATGAAAACGGCTATCCGCCGGAATGGGATGAAGAAGTCTTTGAAAAGGTCATGGCCCAAGCAGAAAACTTCAAGAAAAATGAAGGCTGATCCAAACTGATTCACAGACTTGACGAAAAAATGTTCTATGGTAAAATGGAATCAAGGAAAGGGCATAATCTTTCCTGCACGCGCGGGGGTGATCCTGTTGCTGTACATGAATTTCTCCATTAAATGAAGTCTTTCCCGCATAAGCGGGGCACAATTTAAAGAGGCTGCCGCATTATGCAGGTGTTTGCTTAATGCGGCAGCTTCTTTTGGTATCCGGGGTATTCTCAGACTCAGATGCGGCGTTCCGCCGCGACAGACTCAAACTAACAACGACGCTTCGGGATACCCTCAGCGCGTAGCGGGCCGCCCGCCGTTGCCATTCGTCCAGGTAACCGTCCTGTACCTGACGTGTTAGCATGTTTTGGGCGGCCCCTACGGTATCGCATACAGGCGATGGGAGAGAAAGAGGTCACAGATTGCAAAAAAAATACACGGCCACGGCCTTGTGCGTAGGGGCCGACCTTTAACCTCTCAGACCGCCTTTGGCGGCCAGCTCCCCTATAAAGGGAGCCTTGTGTGGCCCGTTGCGAGATTTCATCACAGCCTTTTCGAGTATAATGGCAGGTTTTTACGAGCCACGAATAACGAGCCACGGCCGTTGCCACGAGCCGAGGGTCACTCGAGGCGGCCTGTGGGGCCGTCGGATTCCCACTTGATGAACTAGAAGAAAAAAAGCTTGACAAGGCCTGTCTAAATCTGTAGAATAAATAAGTAAGCTTTTCACTTGGACTCCATTAGCCCCGGAGAAAGAGCACCAAAAGCTTGGTCAGTTAGTTAAATTCAGGGAGGAATCACACAGCATGAAAACTACATTTATGGCCAATGCAGGCAACATCGAACGCAAATGGTTTGTTGTTGATGCTGAAGGCCAGACATTAGGCCGTCTTGCTGCCGAAGTAGCTAAAGTTCTTCGGGGAAAACATAAACCTACTTTTACCCCGCATGTTGATACAGGCGATTATGTAATCGTAGTAAACGCAGCAAAGGTTAAATTAACAGGTAAAAAATTAATCCAGAAAACCTATTTCCATCATTCCGGTTATCCCGGTGGAGCTAAATTCACTCAGGCCGGCCACATGCTCGAAGCACGTCCGGAACGCGTTGTTGAAATGGCAGTTCGCGGTATGCTCCCGAAAAATAAATTGGGTGAACAGATGTATCGTAAACTGAACGTTTATGCAGGTGCTGAACATCCGCATCAGGCTCAGAAACCTGAAGTTTTGAAGTTAAACATTCGCTAATTAATACCGGGAGGAAGATTTCATGGCAGTAGCACAGTACTACGGCACTGGCCGTAGAAAGACATCCGTTGCTAGAGTTCGTCTGGTTCCGGGTCAGGGTAAAATCACAGTCAACAAAAAAGAATTGAACGAATATTTCGGTCGTAAAACACTGGAATTGGTTATTAAACAGCCGCTCGTACTCACAGGCGTAACTGAACAGTACGACGTCATCGCTGACGTTAAGGGTGGCGGCCCGTCCGGCCAGGCCGGCGCAATCCGTCACGGCATCAGCCGTGCCCTTTTGGAAGTCGACGGCGATTTCCGTCAGGCTCTCAAAAAAGCTGGTTTCCTCACACGCGACCCGCGTGAAAAAGAACGCCGTAAATACGGCCTCAAGAAAGCTCGTAAAGCTTCCCAGTTCTCGAAACGTTAATATACGCGTATATTTCCACAAACCTATGCAACCGACAAACCGCATGAACAAGCCGTTCATGCGGTTTTCTTTTTGGCTTAATATCAATTAACTTTGCATAAATTCGAGTACGTGAGAGGCTGTAATATACACGCAATATACGCACAATACACAAATCACAAGCGGTTCACGGCCTCGATGAGCTGGGAGAGTGTCTTGTGGGTATAGACGCGGTCGGTGATGTCCTGGGAGCGGTGCCCCAAGATGAGCTGTATGATCTTCTTGTCGACGTCGGCGTTGGCCAGGAGCGTCGCGCAGGTGTGCCGGCAGTCGTGGGGCAGGTGGTTCATCGGAGCCAGTACGGGCGATCGCTTCCAAAAATGGTCGCGCAGCCGGTCATAATTTCCGACAGGCCGGCCGTCGGGGTCGATGACCAGGTACTCGTTTTTCGGGTCGTACAGGGCGGCAATGAAGGGCTTGATCTTGTCGGCCAGGGGGATGACCCGGTTCCGGCCGGCCGCCGTCTTCATGCCGGCCCTAAGATAACTGTCGAGCAGGTGTACGTTCTCTGTTTTGGCCCGTAAAAGCTCCGTCGGGCGCAGGCCCGTATAGATGTAGATGAGGGCCAGGCGGGCGCCGGCGTCGTCGGTGTGTTGCCACAGCGTCTTGATTTCTGCCGTCGTGAAAGGCTTATGCAGCCGTGACTGTGTGGCGGCCGGCAGGTCCGTCATCCGGGCATAGTTCACGGAAGAGATCTCCATTCTGGCCGCGTACTGGTAGAGCTGACTGCAAAAGAGACGGATATTTTTCTTCGTGCTGTAGCCCCGTTTACAGCCGTCGATTACCTGCTGGATATCATCGGGCCGGAGGTCGACGAAAATGCGCTCATGGAGGTGCTGGCAGTACTTGAAGGCTGACTTGTATCCATTCGGTTCCTCTTTTTTCACTCGGGTATACTTCCATTCGACCCATTTTGCGTGAAGATCTGCAAAGGTGATCTTCCGGGCATCCGTGTCATAGGGATGCTGATTGTAGTCATCGAGGCAGGCCAGGGCATCTTTCCGCGTAGGGAAATACCCCAGGTATTTATAAATCTGCTTCCCTTCGTCGCTCCAGCCTGCGGTGATGCGGACGGCGAAAGGGTGGCGGCGTTTGCCGCCGAGCTTGATGATCGAGCCGTAGCCCGTGGGAAGCCGCATGAAATCACACTCCTTATCAAACTAATGTTTTTGATTCGGTGAAAAAATCAGGAATTTGCAAATGCAGAGCAAAACTTTGCGAATGCAAATCCCTTACAATAAGACTCTCTCGTGATGAATCTATGATATAATAAATGAAAGCTATTTTGATTGCGGAGGAGCTGGCTTAGGTGGCTGCGGCGCTGGTACGCTGAATCCGTCCTGCCGTTCCTCGTGGTTTGGTTTTGTCGTATTATCAGGCATAGATATCGCCTCTTTTCATAGGAGAAATAGCCATGGATAATCTGATTCTCATCATAACTGCTTTGGCTCCTGGATTTGCAGGAATTGCGTCATTGAAGCTGCTGAATGGAGATACCACTGAAATTACAGTACAGAAAAGTACACTAAAATATTTCTTGTTTGGCAGTGTGTCATTATTCTTTGCCGATGCCATCATGAAATGGAATGGGCCGATATCACGAACACTGGCTCATCAACCATTACATTATATCGACCTGCTGCTGCCCATGATATTAGCGGTCATACTTGCTGTGTTCTGGCATGCCATCGGCGAGATGATGGCCATCAGGCTGGCCAACTGGATCAATCAAAAGGCCGGCAAGAATACAGTCTTTTTAGCCAATACGATGATAGAACGAATGCTGAACGATGGGAAATCGCATTTTGTGGAAATACGGCTTCCAGACGGAGACATCCAAAAAGGATATGTAGCGGATGTTATCGTTCATGAAAAAACAATAATGCTACAGCCTGAACCGGAATGGACCGATTCATATAAACGAGTAGATACCAGGAAATTGGTTGATTTATCATCAGGCATCGTGATAACAGAATATACATATAAATGATATCCATCCTCTGACAGTAAGCCTCCCGTTTGTCCGGGAATCGCTAAGCTCAGAGGATTTTTATTTTATTGTTACGGTTTACATACCCCACAAGGCGCATATCCTTCGGCGATGGCTTCGTCGCGAGAATCAAAAGGCACGAAGTTTTCAGGATGTTTGATGGTGCGGCAGGTAGCATAATGGAACTTCATGGATTTGGGATTCCCCAGATAGTCGGCGGCAAAGGCTGTGCCGAACGACGACAATAAGCAAAGTGTAGCCAGGGCAAGAGATATTTTCTTCATCATAAGCAATCATCCTTTCTGTATTTTTCTTTTTTATTTTATCCCCGTGTGCTAAAATGAAGGTAAAAAAGGGGAGGTGATTACCGTGATTGATCATGTCGACAACTATTTGAAATGGCTCAAAGATAATATGACGCAGACCGAAATAAGGCCCGGCATATGTGAAATCACCGCCCCTTTCTTAGATCGTCACAATGATTACACTCAAATCTACGTGGAAGATACTCGTGACGGTCTGTTCAGAGTAAGTGACGGCGGATATACACTGTCTGATTTATCGATGTGTGGAATGGAATTCAACACCCCTAAGAAGAAAGAGTTGCTACAGCAGTCGCTCAACCGGCTTGGGTTAAGACTGGATGAAAAGCATGAAATCCTTTATGCGATATGCTCCAGGTCTGATCTTCCTTCTATTCAACATCGCATGATTCAGGGGATGTTGGACATTAATGACATGTTCTATTTGTCATCGCCAAACATTAAAAGTCTTTTCTTTGAAGAAGTAAAAAAGTTTTTCGACTCTCATGAAATATACTACTCTGAAGGGATGAGCGTTATCGGGAAATCAGGGTTTAGTCATTCCTACAACTTTGTGCTGCAGCGTAATAAGAAAAATCCTCAGCGGTTCATCAAACTGATGAACTCTGTTAGCCGAAACAACGCGGAACGAATAATCTTTTCTTGGGGAGATACAAAAGAAGCGAGAGGGAACAACGAAATGTTGATTGTTCTCATTAACGACAGCCAAAAAGTAACTGACTCCGTCATTGCCGGCTTCCGGCAATACGATATAGATCCGCTCTTATGGTCCGCACGAAATGAAAACATTAAAATTTTCGCTTAATTTGCTTAACCAGATACATCAATAGGAACTTCAAACATAACTCGATTCGTAAAATTACAAAGATTTGCAAAAGCATAAAACTTATTTACCAAATCCCCTTGGGTAAAGACGGAAAAGTCAAATTCTGGCCATATTTCACACAATGCTGGGTCGGTCAATTCATAGGCCCATCCATCACCAAAGCCATGGCGGTATACATGCAAATGTGTACCGCTTATTTTTTTGCCGTCAGGATTTTGGTGCGGTTTCGTATCGATATCAAGCCTAAGTAGCGTGATACTTGTAAATATTCGTTGATGATAAGTAATCCTATTAAACAGGCAATACTTCCGGTTCACGTCTACAATATAATCATATTTTGTTGTTTGCCCAACCCCGTTTAGCTTCAGCGTGTCATGTAAAGCTGGGAACTCTGCATGATTAGTAATAAAACGCTTTTCCTCATCAAGGATTACTGTAATATCCGTTGGCAGTTCATTCACTATAATCACCTCCTATTTCTATATATTACAGACGTTTCAGTGTCACGAGATGCCGCGGGATGCCGACGCTTTGGCCGAGGCATTCGATGGGGCATCCTGGATTATGGCAATGATTTTTTTTATTCATGTCGAATCAGATCTATCTTTTAGAAGCTCTATACCCAGCGGCTTCGGCTTCTTCTGGGGTTGAGAACCAGACTTCAGGGGTAGTTTTGTTGTAAGATGCACTACCGGGCATATGATATATTTTTTCGCCTTTTTTATTTATATTCCCCTTGATTGTTTCCCCATTTGGGCCAGTAGTACCACCTCTGACAACAGGAGCAGCTTTTTGGGTTGAAGTGCTATTAGTTGTTGTTGCTTTATTTGATGGTGAAGTGTCATTTGTGGCTTTATTAGTATCCGATTCTGTTTGTTGTGCTGGTTCCGTTTGTTTTGTTTGTACGGGTGCGGATTGCTTTTGCGTTTCCGGTTGATTGAATTTGCTCCATGTTTGTATGAATATAAACACAAAAAATGTTAATGCTGCAATTTGCAATAAATTCTTGCGAGTATATTCTGAACGATGCATATAAAGAAATAATAATCCGATAGGCCAACAGCAAACTAGAGTTAGCCACATAAACCATTTTTTCCGATACCATTTCACTTCATTGTTTTTGTCATTATCCATTTTTCACCTCAAAATTTTCCTCTTAATTCTACGACTTTCCCAAGTATCTGGACGGGAAGGGTTTTTATTTCTTTGTTTGAGTAAAAGTGTGGCTCGTAAACAGAGGTATTTGTTGCAATCAGTGTAATACCTTCTTCCTGTTTTTTCACACGCTTGACCGTGGCTTCGTTACCATTTACCAAGACAATGGCGACGTCCCCAGATTCTACGTCTTCTTGTTTACGGACAATAACGACATCGCCTTCCATCATCCGCGGTTCCATCGAGTGGCCGCGGATTTTTAGTGCGAAAAATTCGCCTGTGGCGGCGAGCTCCGGTGTGATCTCTTCGTAGTCCAGAATTTCTTCCATGGCTTCGATAGGGATGCCCGCCACAACACGGCCGAGAACGGGGATGCGGACGCCGCGGCTAGAATGATTCTGCTCAGAAACCTTTCCTTTTAATAAATAATCTGTTGTGACATGGAAATAGTCAGCTAAAGCGACTGCCTCGTCATCACGAAGTGGACGTTTTCCTAGTTCAATACGATTCAAAATAATACGATTCATTCCGATTGCTTCGGCGACTTCTTTTTGTTGCAAATCTTTTTCTTTTCTTAGCTTTGTAATTCTCTGCCCTGGTGTCATATTATCACCTCACATCATTTACATATTGTAACTTGTTTTAATTATAATAGTTACAAAATGTAAAATCAATTAAAGTTATAAATCATAACTAAAAATAGAAAAGCACCATTGACAAGTTACGAAATGTAAATTATAATAACAGCGTAGGAAGTTACAAAATGTAACTTAAATAAAAGGAGGTGACAAGAATGCCGAAAGTAAATTTAAAATTCATCAAACGGCGTAGAGAGGAATTAGGTATCACCCAGGGGCAAATGGCCAAGGAATTAGGCCTTAGCGCATCTTCCGGATACAATCACTACGAAAATGGGAACAGGCGATTAACTGCCAATCTCATCCCTATTATTGCAAAAGTCCTTCGTTGTTCTATTGAAGAACTTTATACTTAATATTTTTTTACCATCACAAGTTATAAAATGTAACTTTAAGAAAGGAGCATAAAGATGAACGAACTACAGATTTTCAAAAATCCTGAATTTGGAGAAGTCAGAACGCTAACGATTAATGGGAACCCGTGGTTTGTAGGTAAAGACATCGCCGAAGACCTCGGGTACCAAAACGGTAGTCGAGACATTAACCGTCATGTAGACGAAGAAGACCGTCGCAAAGAAATGATTTCAGACGGTAACCAGCTCAAAGAAACAATCATCATCAACGAATCCGGCGTCTACAGCCTCATCCTCAGCTCGAAGCTCCCGACGGCGAAGAAGTTTAAGCACTGGGTCACGAGCGAAGTCTTGCCGGCCATCCGTAAGCACGGCGGCTACCTCACACCGGAAACGGTCGAGGAAGCCCTGCTGAATCCGGACACCCTCATCCGGCTGGCTACGGAGCTAAAGGAAGAACGCAGCAAACGGCAACAGGCAGAACAGCAGATTGAAATTGACCGGCCAAAGGTGATTTTTGCCGGCGCCGTTAGTGCCAGCAAAACCAGCATCCTTATTGGTGACTTAGCCAAGATTCTCAAACAGAATGGGTATGAAACGGGGCAACAGCGATTATTCAAGCAGTTGCGGGATGAAGGCTACCTTATGAAGAGCGGAAGCTCAAGAAATATGCCGACGCAAAAAGCAATGCAGCTTGGCCTGTTTGAAGTCAAGGAAACCACCATCAGCAATCCTGACGGTTCAATCAGGACTACGAAAACACCGAAAGTAACGGGCAAAGGGCAGATTTATTTCATTAACCGTTACATCAAAGCCGACGACCAGGAAGCGGGGCACTGAGGGAGGCGAAGAGCATGAAAGTGACAACGCACGATGCGGCCCGCATCCTCGAGAAGAGTGAGCAGTTCGTCCGCATTGGTCTCCAGCGGCAGCTCCTGCCGTTCGGATTCGCCATGAAGCGTGACGGATGCCGCAAGTTCAGCTACTTCATCAACCCCCATCAATTCGCCGTGTACTGCGGCTTATCTACGAAGGAACTAGAAGGGAGGATTAAGCAGTGAGAAAAACGACATATTACATCCGGGAGATGCTTGAAGACCTTGAAAACGCCATGAACCTCGCAGGCTATGATGTCAGCCTTGTTTATGATAAGGAAGATCATGTAATAGAAGCCTCGAACCTGGATTCTTATTCTCACATATTGCTGCACTTAGAAGCATACCCGGAAGTTAGTCGCGGCGATTATCGAAACCTGCTCTTTGACATCATTAAAGCTATCCGGGAAACAGAGAATTAAAGGAGGACATGATTATGGCAATCGAAGTACCTGAACGCTTAATCAAGAAAGAACGCAAAGCGAAAGAAACTGCATTGAAGCACCTCGAAATGGTCCTGCTGGCCGATGAACGCTTTTTCGGATTGAAACTGATTGACGATGATACGGTCGAAGTAACGGACCTGATGAGCGGTTACAGCCGCAAGGTGAACGTCCATATGGACAACGTGCCTGCAATGCTGCTTGATGTCCTCAAACAGGCGGCTGACTGGATTATGTAGGAGGCAGCTATGAAAAAGATTGAAATCAGGGACCATAGCCCCAAGAAGCAGAAGAAAAGCAAGCTACCCACTCTCATCAAGACGGGCCTGACGTTCGCCGTCGCCTGCGGCATCGGCTTTGCGATTGGCCGGGCCAGCAATGTTGCCCTGCCGGCGGCCACGCTGGTGGCTGATACTTCGACGGTCCACATCGTCGAACAGGGGGAAACCTTGTGGGACATTGCACGGCCGGTCGCGGATGCGGAAGGAATGGATATCCGCGAAGTCGTCTATCAGCTCAGAATCAATAATGAGCTCGATGAGAACGGCGACCTGAGACCGGGCCAGAAAATCATTGTCCGCTTCTGATTTCATTGTAGCCCCGGAAGGAGGCGATACCATGAAAGACAAATTCACGGAGCTGCTCGTTGAATCCCGCCACATCGCAGGCCTCACGCAGGAAGCGGCGGCCGAGCGTATCTGCATCAGCCGCAGGGCACTGGCGAATTACGAAGCTGGCGGCACCCCAGCGGACGATGTGATGGTCCGCATCATTGAAGTCTACGATGATTACCGCATCGGCTATGCGTATCTTGCGGAACGGACCCGGACAGGGCAGATGATCCTGCCGGATATCAAGCTCATGGGCGTGGCGGCTGGCGCGATTACCCTACACATCCAGATGGGCAAGATGGCCCAGGCCTACGACCGCTTAGAAGCCATCTGCGCCGACGATGTCATCAGCCGGGCCGAGATTCCCGACTACTGCCGCTGCATGAATGAACTCGATAATCTCATCACGGCTGCCATCGGCATGAAAGTCACCGATATCCGGCAAACGCAAAAGAGCCCCGTGGCAAAACCACGGAGCTCCCAGAAAAGGACAATATGAAATGCAAACAACATTTATTATACCACATTTGAAGGAGGATATGGAATGAGAACCATGACGAAAGATTTGAAGAAATTCGTTGAGCTCTTCGGCAAGTACCGAAAGCCCTGCCAGGAACTGCTCAGCCGCATGGGTATGGTCAGTTATGACGGCCTGTATGACACAGACTGCTTTTATCTGATTCCCATGCGTGGCCTGATGAAGGAACGCATCACGCTCTTCATCCGACGCCAGAACGTGACGCCGCAGGGTGCGACCTGGTCCCTCTCGATCCAGCGCCACGGCAAGACCGACCTCGACAGCATCCAGGAAGGGCTCACGGGTGAAACGGTGCTGCGCAATGCCCTGGCGATTGTGAACGAACAATAACACGTATTTTGAAAATGAGGCAAAAAAATCCCGCCCCGGGAACAGGAATACCGAGGCGGGCACTGCAAAAACATTTCTCCTTTATTTTAGCACAGAACAGGAGGCCACACAATGGCATACAGCAACTGCAAACTCATCCTCTCGGTGCACGACGCCGAAAAGGATCATGACAAATGGTTAAAGACCCGCGACATGGGCATCGGCGGCAGCGACGCCGCCGTCATCATGGGGCTGAACCCCTACAAGTCACCTTACCAGCTCTGGATGGAAAAGACCGGGCAGGCAGCCCCGCCGGACCTTTCCGGCAATCAGTACATCTACTGGGGCTCGAAGAACGAAGCGAACATCGCCGACTGGTTCCAGGAAGAAACGGGGAAGAAGGTCCGCAAGCTCGGCACGCTCCAGAACAGGACCTATCCCTTCATGCTGGCGAATGTCGACCGGCAGGTCCTCGGCGAAAATGCCGGCCTTGAAATCAAGACCGCCGGCGTCCGCCACTACAAGGAATGGAAGGGCGACGAAATCCCGGACGCCTACTACTGCCAGTGCCTGCACTACATGGCCGTCACGGGCTCCGATTACTGGTATATCGCCGTACTCCTCGGCGGCAACGAATCCATGTGGAAGCGTATCGACCGCAACGAAGAGGACGTCCAGACACTCATCTCACACGAACGGGAATTCTGGAGCCTCGTACAAACCCACACGGCGCCGCCGGTGGACGGTACGGAATCCTGCGCCAAGGCCCTGAACGCCCGCTATCCCGGCGATGGCGAGGACGGCATGATCACACTGCCTGATGAAGCGCTGGAGCTCATCGACGGCATCCAGAGTGACAAGGGCATCATGGACCAGCTCAAGACACAGATTACGCAGCGTGAAAATGCCCTGAAGGAAATGCTCGGCGACAATGTCATGGGCCTCTGCGGCGACCATAAGGTCACCTGGAAGCCGTCCAGCGCCCGGGAATCCATTTCCCTCTCGAAGATTAAAAAGAGCGCCCCTGATGTCTATGGGATGCTCAAAGACAAAGGCTTCATCACGGTGAGCCAGCCGGCCCGCCGCTTCGCGATCAAATAAGGAGGACATGAAACATGAATACAAAAGGTGGACTTACGAAAAAGACGGCACAGGTGCAGAAGATGCAGCAGAAGGATACGAGCCTCAAGGGACTCATCAAGGCCATGGAGCCGCAGATCAAGAAGGCCCTGCCTTCGGTCATGACGCCGGAACGCTTTACGCGGATGGTCTTCACGGCTCTTTCGACGGAACCGAAACTGCAGCAGTGCACGCCCCAGAGCTTCCTGGGCGCGATGATGCAGGCGGCCCAGCTTGGCCTGGAACCGAACACGCCCATCGGCCAGGCGTACCTCATCCCGTACCGGAACAAGGGCACCCTCGAATGCCAGTTCCAGCTCGGCTACAAAGGCCTGATTGATTTGGCATACCGCAGCGGCGACATCAAAGACATCCAGGCGCACGAAGTCTATGAAAACGACACGTTCGAATATGAATACGGCTTAGAGCCCAAACTTCGCCACGTACCGGCCCTGCATGACCGCGGCAGCGTCATCATGTACTACGCTGTCTTCCACATGACCAACGGCGGCTTTGGATTTGAAGTCATGAGCAAGGAAGATGTGCAGAAACACGCGAAGAAGACGTCCCAGAGCTACGGAAGTTCATATTCGCCCTGGGCCAAGTGGTTCGATGAAATGGCCAAGAAGACCGTCGTGAAGAAGGCGCTGAAATACGCACCGGTCAAGACGGAATTCGTCCGAGCCCTCTCGACGGATGAAACGATCAAGACGCATATCTCGCCGGACATGGCCGACGAAGAAGACGAAACCGTGACCATCGACACGGAAGCGACGCCCGCCGATGAACCGGCACCGGACAACGTGGACCCGAAGACCGGGGAAGTCAAAGATACGGCCCAGGAAGACGACATGTTCAGCCCGAACTTCAAAGGGGATAAATAAGTTGGAAGGCTGCGGCGGCTTCGGCCGCCCGGCTCCTTCCTGAAAGGATTGCCATGGAAAGATTGAAATTAAAATATATAGATCAAATAAACGCTTTCCAAAATTGGGCATTAGTAAATCCGATTCCCGCGTCTGCAAAGCTCTTATGGTTCGCGTTGATGCATTGGTGTAATCGCCTTGGATGGAAAAAAGAGTTTAACGTGGCTATGTCATTGCTTGAAGCAAGTACAACATTGAGCCGGCAAACAATCATCAGGAGCCGAAAGATTTTACAAGAAGCTGGCCTGATTCGATTTTATACTAGGGCAGGAAACCAGTCATGTGTATATGAAATTATCCCATTTGTATTCCAAAATGGAACACAATCTGGTACACAATCTGGTACGCAAACGGCTGTATTCCAAAATGGAACACAATCTGGTACACAATCTGGTACACAATCTGGTACACAATGTGAGCCTATACATAAGACTAAAGACAGAGACAAAGACAGAGATATTAATATAGCAGCTGCAGCTATAGGGGACCCTGGCTTCCGGGAAGTTGTGGATGTGTACCAGAAAAATATCCATCCCGTCTCGGGGCCGATTGAACGCGATGAACTGGTCGACCTCTACCAGGACTGCGGGAGCGAGTGGCTCATCGAGGCCATCAGGGAGGCTGCCATGAACAACGCGCGGTCCATTAAGTACATCATGGCAATTCTGAACCGCTGGAAGGCAACCGGAAATGCACGTCCCTGGGAAAGGGGAACGCAGCCACGCAGCCGGGGCCGGGAAGACAAGACCGCAGCCAAGCAAGTGGTCACGGATTTGCTGGCCCAGTACGAACAGGAAAGGAAAGAAAATAGAAATGGATAAGATAGCAACCTTGAAAGCGCTGGCGATCCTCCAGCTTGCGTATCCGACCGACATGAGCCGGGAGCGCCTCGACATGTACGTCAACATGCTGATGGACCTGCCGCCGAACTTATTAGCCTCGGCCGTGACCTACTGCATCAATCACTGCCGGTTCCTGCCGTCGGTGGCAGAACCCCGGGCCACGGCCCTGGCCAACGGCGACACGGACGAAGACAGCGCCGCCACGGCCTGGGGACGGGTCCAGAAGGCCATTGCTTTCGCCGGCTATACGGGCCGACCGGATTTTTCCGACGACCCGATTCTGGCCGACGTGGTGGATCATCTGGGTTGGAAGCAGATTTGTCTGACACCTGTCGACGACACGGCCATCCTGCGGGCCCAGTTCCGCAAGTCCTACGAAGCAGGCTGCCGGAAGCGCAGGGACGTCCACGATTTCAGTCAGGTCGGCATCTGTATCAGCCCACAGTTCACGCAGGCCGTAACGGGCAAGACAGAAGCGCTCCCGGAAGGAGGCGACGTCCATGATTTCAGCTGACGCCGAAGCCTTCATAAAAATCATGCTGGCGGACATCCCGGGCGTGGATGCGGAAGCCGTACTGGGAACAATTCAGGAGAAATTCGGCAGCTACGACGAGCAGCGCCTGGCCGATGCCGTCGAAAGAACCGTAAGCGCTGACGGCACCACGGCCGACAACGTCATGGACCGCATCATCGCCGATATCGAACGGACCACGGCGCAGGCCATGGACCGCGTCTTCCTCGGAAGCGGCGGCCGCGTCAAAGGCGAAGACATGGATGCCGTACGCATGGCCTGGGACCGCGTCCAGAAAGGGAATTGGGTTACACCCATCTCCAACAAGGTCCGGGCATTCGCCAGAAGGGCCTTTCCGGATATCAGCGACGAGCTGATTCGGAAGAACTACTGCATCCTGTCCTACTACGCCACGCCCGGCCGCGGCCGGCTCGATGAAAAGACACACGTACAGCTGCGCATGGATAAGATGACAGGCTGCATCATTGAATATGCAGTACAGCGATAAATTTTACTAGGAGGCTATGACGATGACAGAAAAAAAGGTGCATAAACCGAAGGCCTGCCGCCTTTGCGGCAAGCTCTTTATCCCGCGGCAGAGCGGGACACATTATTGCGATGAATGCCGGGCCCGCGTCCTTGAGAATTACATAAAGCACATCAAGGACGGCGAACCTTTCCACGACCACTGCCTGGTATGCGGGAAAGAAATCCCGCGCAAGATATACCGGAGCAAGACCGTATGCGGCAAGCAATGCGGTACTACCTTGTTCGCGCTTACTGTAAAATGGCGCATGCGGAACGGCTTCACCAGCACGCGGTCGGGCACTCCGCATCTCATCGGGGATAAAACCAGGAAGGGCCGCAAGAAGAAGCCCATCAGCCACCTCGGCGAAGACATCGCGGAAGCAAGACGCCGCGGCATCAGCTACGGCCTGTATATGGCCGCAAAGGCCCAGGGAGGTGTCAGCCATGGCAGCCATTAATTTCGACTTCATCCGTCAAAAGGAACTCAGCCAGACGAAGCACCGGCCGGAAAACGTCGGGGCTGTCATTACGCTGGTACTCTTCTACAAAAATTTGCATGATCATTACGGATTCGGGCGGACGCGCTTCCTTTACATAATGGACCAATTCGAAAAAGTCGTGAATAAAGAATGGGCGCTGACCCAGGCCGAAGTCGACGACGCCGTCGGCAAACGCGGGCTCGATGAAACCCTGTACCGTGACTTCATGCAGCGTATCAGCAAGACCCTCGACGTCGATGATACATACCGCCGCCTGCTTGGCAAAAGCCCGGTGCAGAACGCGCAGCAGCGTAAAGGCTTCAACGAAGCGGCCGAAGTCGGCTACAAGGTGACCATGCTGATCCTGACGAAGTATTTAGGCTTCGGCAAGAAACG
>ERZ791846.541-NODE-541-length-18899-cov-32.712_pt1 | contig 18899 bp, 19 predicted proteins | sample MGYA00510289_ERZ791846 | MGnify/ENA primary metagenome ERZ791846 (study PRJEB30046, sample SAMN00715274) | human gut metagenome | study: EMG produced TPA metagenomics assembly of the A metagenome-wide association study of gut microbiota in type 2... | reverse complement strand
TCGCTAAACGCATTTTTTGGGCTTCTCCGGTTTACGGCTCCGCCGATGGTGTTACGCTTTCGCAGGACTTTACGTTCAGCAAGGGCGTAAAGTCTGCTGCGAAGCAGCAAATTGGAGAAACGAGAAAAAAGCGTTAAGCGCAGCGACTAGCTTTTTTCCGTTTCGACCTCATCTTCGGAATTGTTAAGGGCGAGCAGCCCTTAACTCGTTGCGGGGAGAGTGGAGTCCAGAGGTAGGGAGGGGGGATTCGAAACACCCCTCCCTACCTCTGGCCCGCGCGGAGCGCAAGCCGCTTGACCAAAAGAAAAAAACCTGCCCCGCGCACCGGCGCGCGAAGCCGTTTATAAGAAAACCGGACTCTTCCGTAAAAAGCACTCGACCCCGATCACCCCGTAACGACCGTCATCTCCGCGTTCTCCTCAATGGAGCAATTTGCAAAATACACCTCTTCCAGCGGAATCCACCGCTCCACAAAATTCGAATACCGCTCCCCCTCCCGTTTGCGGAGCCGCCGGGCCTGCTCATCGGGAGAGCAGGTGACGAATATTCTTATATCATAATAGGGTGCAAGGCTGGGGTGATGGCTGTAGCTTCCCTCCACGATGACCAGCGGAGCAGGGCCGAGGGGACGCGGCGGCAGATAGGCACCTTCGCGGCAGGAGTAGGCCTGATAGGAGAACGCCTGCCCTGCCCGGGCGGGAGCGACGACCTCATCCCGCAGGCGCTGGATGTCCATGTTGGCGCAGGGAATCTTCTCCCAGCCCGTGACACGCCGGGATGGCGGGAGATAGAAGTCATCGGTGTGGACGGTGATGCTTTGAGGAAAACGCTCTGCCAGCTGTGCGGCCAGCGTCGTTTTGCCGCTGCCGCAGCGGCCATCCAGTGCGACGAGGACGGCGGACTGTCGGGCCAGACGGTCGGCGATGGCCGAGGTCAGCTCTTCGGGTGAGATAAGATGCATGGGGATACCATTCCTTTTTATCGCAAGTCAAGAAATTAGTGCAACATCCAAACAGCATAGCTGCGATATGCAATTCAACGCTGTTGCTGCTGCATTAAAAAGTTGAATTGCTGTATCAGCTTTGGCTCAGTATAGCACGGCGGAGAAAATGGAGCAAATATTTTTGCAAAAAGGTGTTGACACAGAGCCGGACCTATGGTAAGATAATGCCACGTTAGAAATGACTAACTGAAAAGCGGAAGAAGCTCGAGAGGGGCAGGCTGCCGCGTTCTTTTTGAAGTTCTGGTTAGCTCTTTCTAACCGTATCTCCTGCATAAGCACCACACGGCAGGAGATAATAGCGGAAAACGGGCAGGGAGGCCGAAGACATGGAGCGCAACTTTGAGACAGTCATGATCGAACAGTGCGCCCCGGTGCTGGCCGGCTTAAAGCCTGCGGGACTTTTCCGCTACGAGACGAGCGACTGCGCCGACCTTGCCCGCCGCGTCCGCAGCTGGAACGAACAGCTGGGCGAAAAGGGCCTCTGTGTCCGCGTCCTCAAGGGCTGTGTGCAGACCCACCGGTATCTGGTGTACGTCTACCGCGAGAGCAAGCTCCGCGCTGTGCTGGCCCAGCCGCAGGTGCGGGATTTCCTGTGCAGGGAAGGCTACACTCTGTCTGGGCAGTCGGACGACTACGCGCCGCTTTTGCGGCAGCTGTCCCGCCGGCTCTGCTGCGAGGCTGATTTCCCCCATGAGATCGGCGTGTTTCTGGGCTATCCGCTTTACGATGTGGTGGGCTTTATCGAAAATGCGGGCCGCAACTTCACCTGCTGCGGCTGCTGGAAAGCCTATGGTGACCCCAATGCCGCCCAGCGGCATTTTGCTCAGCTGAACAAGTGTACGGCAGTATATCTCCGTCTGTTCCGCAGCGGAACGCCCATCCAGCGTCTGGCTGTTGCAGCCTGACGCCCCTGAATTTTGACATTCCCTTCCAAATACTCTCTTTTTATCCTGGCGCCCGCCAGAGCGAAACCACGCACTGGCGGGAAGAATCCTCCTTTTGACACGCGGCCGCTCGTTGCAGAACACCCCCTGCACCGGGCGGCTGTGTCATATGCGGGGAGTGTAAAAGAGAAAATCGTAAATATGTGCAAACAAAGTTAGCATATAGAAACCGTAAAAATCTTCTTGAAATAAGGGAAGAAAATTTGTTTGTTCACACAAACTAACTTTTTTTGTGAAAAAATGATTGACAGAGTGGGTTAGTAGGTGTAAACTGTTTATGCTGATAGTTGCGACTGACTAACTGACGCGGCTTTTTGGCAGGGAGATGCAGACACGGCCAGCGCGTTGCGGCGTCTGGCTGGTGCGACCATCCCCGAGGACGAAAAAAGCGAACCGAAACGCTCCCCGCCGAGGGGAGAACGAATGGGAGTGAAACGAATATGATGCCTTTGACTATGGCAAAAGCAGGCGATACCGTCACCATCCAGAAGATCACCGGCAAGGATAAAGTGCGTCTGCATCTGGCAGAGCTTGGTTTCGTGGTGGACAGTCAGGTGACTGTCGTCAATGAGATCGCAGGCAACCTCATCGTTCAGGTCAAGGAGAGACGTCTGGCCCTCGACAAGACGATGGCAAACCGCATTATGGTTGGCTGAGCAGCGGCAGAACGCTGTTTGGGAGACGCTCCGAAACTGGAAAGTCTCTGGATAGAAAGACAAGCAGAGGAGGATTTTTTATGAAGACTCTGAAAGACGTTAAGGTCGGCGAGACTGCCACCGTGGCGCGCCTGCACGGCGAAGGTCCGGTCAAACGCCGCATCATGGACATGGGCATCACCAAGGGTGTGGAGATCTACGTCCGCAAGGTCGCCCCTCTGGGCGACCCGATGGAGCTGACCGTGCGCAACTACGAGCTGAGCGTGCGCAAGGCCGACGCCGAAATGATCGAAGTCGTTTGACCGTAACGAGAGGAGAGGAGTTGCAATGAGCATTAAAATTGCACTGGCCGGCAACCCGAACTGTGGTAAGACTACCCTGTTCAACAATCTGACCGGCTCTAATCAGTACGTCGGCAACTGGCCCGGCGTTACCGTCGAGAAGAAGGAAGGCAAGCTGAAGGGCGAGAAGGATGTCATCATCCAGGACCTGCCCGGTATCTACTCCCTGTCTCCGTACACTCTGGAAGAGGTCGTCTCCCGTACTTATCTGGTCAAGGAGAAGCCCGATGCCATCCTGAACATCATTGATGGCACCAACATCGAGCGCAACCTGTACCTGACCACTCAGCTCATCGAGCTGGGCATCCCCGTGGTCATGGCTGTCAACATGATCGACCTCGTCCGCAAGAACGGCGATAAGATCGACCTGAAGAAGCTGAGCGCCGAGCTGGGCTGTCAGGCTGTTGAGATCAGCGCACTGAAGGGCGAAGGCACCGAGGCTGCTGCAAAGGCTGCTATGGCTGCTGCAAAGGCTGGAAAGGGCAGCGAACTGCCCCACGTCTTCACCGGCAGCGTTGAGCACGCCATCGCCCACATCGAGGAGTCCATCCAGGGCAAAGTCGATAACCGCTTCCTGCGCTGGTACGCTGTCAAGCTGTTCGAGCGCGACGACAAGGTCATGGATGAGCTGAAGCTCTCCTCCGACCTGATCGCTCACATCGACCAGCACATCAAGGACTGCGAGGCTGAGATGGACGATGACGCCGAGAGCATCATCACCAACCAGCGTTACGCATACATCAACGGTGTCGTCGATAAGGCCGTCAAGAAGAAGGCCCGCGTCGAGCACCTGACCGTTTCCGATAAGGTCGATCAGATCGTCACCAACCGTGTGCTGGCTCTGCCCATCTTCGCAGTCATCATGTACCTGATGTACTCCCTGTCCATGGGTACTTCCATTGCAGACGGCGGCTGGGCCATCGGCACCTTCGCCACCGACTGGACCAACGACGTCCTGTTCGGCGAGATCGTCCCCAATGCGCTGGGCGGCTTCCTCGAGGGCATCGGCGTGGCAGGCTGGCTGTACGGCCTGATCATGGACGGCATCGTCGCCGGTGTCGGCGCGGTCCTGGGCTTCGTTCCCCAGATGCTGGTCCTGTTCTTCCTGCTGTCCATCCTGGAGGACATCGGCTATATGTCCCGTGTCGCCTTCATCATGGACCGTATCTTCCGTAAGTTCGGCCTGTCCGGCAAGAGCTTCATTCCCGTGCTGGTCGGCACTGGCTGCGGCGTCCCGGGCGTCATGGCTTCCCGTACCATCGAGAACGAGCGCGACCGCCGTATGACCATCATGACCACCTGCTTCATCCCCTGCGGCGCGAAGATGCCCATCATCGGCCTCATCGCAGGTGCGCTGTTCGGCGGTTCTTCTCTGGTGGCTGTCTCCGCTTACTTCATCGGCATGGCTGCCATCATCTGCTCTGGTATCATCCTGAAGAAGACCAAGCTCTTCGCAGGTGACCCCGCTCCCTTTGTTATGGAGCTGCCCGCATACCACATCCCCGCTTGGGGCAACGTCTTCCGTGCTACCTGGGAGCGCGGCTGGTCCTTCATCAAGCGTGCTGGTTCCGTCATTCTGCTTGCGACCGTCGCCATCTGGTTCCTGCAGGGCTTCGGCTTCGAGAATGGCGCCTTCGGCATGGTCGAGGATCAGGACAACTCCGTCCTGGCTGCCATCGCCACCAAGATCGCATGGATCTTCGCTCCTCTGGGCTTTGGCAACTGGAAGGCTACCGTCGCTTCCGTGTCCGGCCTGATCGCAAAGGAGAACGTCGTTGGCACCTTCGGCGTCCTGTACCACTTCGGCGGCGAGGAGCTGTCTGAGAACGGCGACGAGATCTGGAGCCTCGTTGCGGCAGATTACACCGCTCTGAGCGCTTATGCATTCATGATCTTCAACCTGCTGTGCGCTCCCTGCTTCGCTGCCATGGGCGCTATCAAGCGTGAGATGAACAACGGCAAGTGGACTGGTATCGCCATCGGTTATATGTGCCTGCTGGCTTACTGCTCCGCTCTGGTCGTGTACCAGCTGGGCGGCCTCATCACCGGTGAGGTGGGCTTCAACTTCTTCACCGTCGTGGCCGTGGTCATCGTCGCTGCCTTCCTGTATCTGATGTTCCGTCCCAACAAGTATGTGAACGACAACGAGGTCAAGATCGACGTTTCCAAGATCAAGTAAAAACTTTTCAAAACGCGCTGAAAGGAGTGCATTGTTATGATGGAGTTTCTGGCTGCGAATTTCAATCTGCCGACGATCATCGTCGGAGCTATCGTGTTTGGCGGTGTGGGTTGGATCACCTGGCACTCTCATAAGCACGGCGGCTGCAGTGGATGCAGCGGCGGCTGCGACTGCGGCGGAAGCTGCAGCAGCTGCAATGGCGACTGCCACTGAGCAATAATGGAAGAGAAGGGGGCGCGGGTCAAGGCTTTGGCCCGCGCCCCTTTTGTAAACCAAGAGTTCGTGTGATATAACGAAAAGAGAGTGATACGAGATGGAACTGACGCCAGCACACCTGCGGTACCTGCTCGCGATCTATGAGGTCTCGCAGACCCATCTTGACATCAGCTCCCGCAGCATCGCCGAGAAGCTGGGCGTGACCAAACCCTCGGTGGTGCGGGTGCTGAACCTGCTGATGGAGCGGGGGATGATCGTCAAGGAGTATTACGGCAAGATTTACCTCACCGACCGGGGCATCTTTGTGGCCCAGGAGGTCAAAAAGCAGCTGGACGAAGTGCTCGCGCACTTCCCTCCGGTGGAGGAAGAGCTGACCGATGAGGAGCGGCTCACCGCCGCCCTCGCCCTGACGGCGGCCCTGCCGGAACGGGTGTTCACCGGCCGGTACGACCAGCTGATGGGCGCAGAGGAAGCGCCCTCTGCCGCAGGCTGATGCCTGAAAGGCAAAAGAACCGGACTCCGCGGAGTCCGGTTCTTTTCGTATGCGGGTCCTCAGACCAGATAGCCCTCGAAGCAGTGGAGGTCTTCGGTCTTGACGATGCCTTCGAGATAAAGGCCGTCTTCACGGTACTCCTCGAGCTGGACGCTGCCGCGCTCCCGCATGGGGGCGGCGAGGCCCAGCTTATCGTAGGGCAGGAGAACGCGGATGGTGTGGACGCGGTCGCTGAGGGTCTCGTCCAGCTTGGCCAGCAGCTTGTCGAGGCCGTAGCCGGTCTTGGCGCTGGTGAGCAGGATGTCGGGGTCGAAGCTCAGCGCGCCGGGCTTGTCGCACTTGTTGTAGACGGTCAGGCGGGGGATGTCGGCGCAGTCGAGGCCGTCCAACACTTCGTCGGTGACGGCCAGCCGCTCCTCCCGCTGCGCATCGCCGGCGTCGGCCACCCGGACGATGACGTCCGACCATGCGGCCTCTTCCAGCGTGGATTTGAATGCTTCCACCAGATTGTGGGGCAGACGGGAGACGAAGCCGACGGTGTCCACCAGCAGCACGGCCATGCCGCTGGGCAGGACGAGCTTCCGGCTGGTGGGGTCGAGGGTGGCAAAGAGCATATCGGCCTCGGCGACGCTGGGGCCGCAGAGGGCGTTCATCAGGCTGGATTTGCCCACGTTGGTGTAGCCCACGAGGCTGACCACCGGCATTCCGGTCTTGGCGCGGGCTTTCCGGCTCTCGCCCCGGCGCTTTTCCATCTCGGCCAGCTTCTCAGCCAGTGCGTCGATGCGGGCGTGGACGTGGCGGCGGTCAAGCTCGAGCTTCGTTTCACCGGCACCACGGCGGGCGCCGCCGCCGCCGCCACCGCCGCCGCCCTGACGGCTCAGGCTTTCGCCCATGCCCTGCAGGCGGGGCAGACGGTAGCGCAGGAGGGCCAGCTCGGTCTGCAGCTTGCCTTCGTTGGTCACGGCACGGCTGCGGAAGATCTCGAGGATGAGCATGGTGCGGTCGATGACCTCGAGGCCGCCGAGGGCCGTGGAGATGTTGCGGATCTGGCTGCCGGTCAGCTCACCGTCGAAGACGGCGCACTCGGCCCCCAGCTCTGCTGCGGCCGCAGCGGCTTCTTCCAGCTTGCCGCTGCCCAGCACGATGCCGGTCTCAGGGGTCTGGCGCTTCTGGGTGACTTCGGCCACGGCCTCCATGTGGTTGGCCTCGCACAGTGCAGCCAGCTCGGCAAGGCTGCGCTCGCAGTCCCACAGGCCCTGGTCGAGGGCGAGAAGGATGACCTTCGTCGGGGGAGTTTCGACTAAAATATCGTAAAGTTCGCTCAAAATGATTCCTTTCTGTTATTCGTTTGGAGAATATAGCGATTCGTAGTGTTCTCGCGTCAGGGCATAGCACCTGCAGGGTATCGCTGTACCGTCGAATTTGTGGTAGGCGGCCTCGTGGTCGTAGACAAAGCCTGCTTTCATCATGACCTTGCCGCTGGCGGGGTTCTCCACGGCGTGGGAGCAGGCAAGCCAATTACTGTCTGTATTCTTGAACCAGTATTCTACCAGAGCGTTCAGAGCCTCGGTGGTGCAGCCTTTGCCCCACCATGCTCTGCCGATGCAGTAGCCCACCTCCCACACGCCGTTGCTGTGGTCAAAGCCGGGCCAGGGGTCCCGCTCCGGCTCTACACTGGAGGAGGTAAAGATGCTGATGCTGCCAAACACCTGGCCGGTGGCCTTTTCCACGATGGCCCACTGGTAGTAGTCCTTGTTGGGATAGAGCAGCGCCCATGCGCTCAGCAGCTCCTGCGTCTCGGCCACATCCTTGTGCGGCGTCCAGCGCAGCCAGCGGGTGACCTCCGGGTCGTTGGCCCAGTTTGCGTACATCATCGGGGCATCCGACGGCATAAGGCGGCGCAGAAGCAGCCGCGGCGTTTCGATTTCCTGTGTGCCGGCGTGGCGCATGATACATTCCTCCCAACCATTGTAAATATGCATAGAATAGCACAAAACCGGCTTCGGCGCAAGCAAAATGGGCTGCTTCGGGGCAAAAATGCTTGACAAGTGCGCAAACTTCATTAAACTGAAGATGACTGCATAAAAATTCTCCCCGGCAAAGGGCCGGGGAGAATGCTCAGGTTGGAAGAACATCCGCCCGCAGGATAGTCTGCCAGTCGCTGTGACCATACAGGAAGCGGAGGATGTGGACGGTCTGGGTGGAAGAATCGACTTTATAAAATGCAAGATGGTTTTGAACTGGAATGAGCCGGATTCCCAAAGCGGAAAGAAATGGGTCATTCACAAGTGAAAAACGCTGTGGGAAGGTGTCGAGAGAACGGAATTTCTTCCATGCGATGGCAACCAGCTTGTCGGCAGCAGAGGGATTTTTCAAGTTCAGGTCGATATAGTCGAAGGCATCTGCAAGGTCACGCTGAGCAGAAGCGGCAACATCGATAAAGTAGTTCATCGAAGACTCCTTCTGTTTTGCAGCTCCTGCATGAACTCATCCAGCGGGCGCGTTCTTCCCGCCGCCACGTCATCCAGACCTTCCTGCAATTTCGCATACAAATCGAACCGGGCGGTCAGGGCCTCGTAGGTCTCGATGCTCATCACGGCAAGGTCACCTTTGCCGTTTTTGGTGATGAACACCGGCTCGGCGTAGTCGTGGCAGAAGGTGGAGATCTCATTGTAGTTGTTGCGCAGGTCTGCGCTGGAACGAATCTTGGGCATCCAAAAGCACCTCACTTTCATACGAAAATTATACCTGAATTTCTTTATAAAATCAAGGAAAATAAAAAAGGAGAACCTTTCTATGACGGACATCCGAGAGTATCTTGCCCACAAGCCGCTTTTGTTCGACGGCGGCATGGGTACCTATTATAAAGCGGCACCGGGCGCGGACTGCGAAATGGCCAACCTCACCGACCCCGGGGGCGTGAAGAAGGTCCATGCGGAATATCTGGCCGCAGGCGCACAGGCCATCAAGACCAACACCTTCGGTCTGCCCCGGATGGCGGCGGCCCAGATGCCGGGCTGGGAAGAGCTGGCCGAGGCGGGCTGGAAGCTGGCCTGTGATGCCGCTGCGGAGAAGGACGCCGCCGTCTTTGCTGACCTCGGCCCTGCCCCGGACACCGAAGCTGCCCCGGCCAGCAGCGCCTACGGCCTTGTGGCGCAGCAGTTCGCCGCACTGGGGGCAAAGAACTTTCTGTTCGAGACGCTCAGCTCCGATGTGGGCATTGTGGAGGCCGTAAAGGCACTGCGTGTGGCCGTGCCGGACGCCTTTGTCATGGTGTCCTTCGCAGTGCTGCCGGACGGCTACACCCGCGAGGGCCTGCTGTTCCGCGACCTGCTGCGCCGGATGGAGCAGAGCGGCGTGGTGGACGCCGTGGGCCTGAACTGCGTCTCGGCCCCCGGCGCGATGAAGAAACTGGTGCAGGGCCTTGGCGAGACGCTGCTGCCCCTGTCGGTGATGCCCAACGCGGGCTATCCGGTAGTCACCCGGGCGCGGGTGCTGTATCAGGGCAAGCCTGCGTATTTTGCCCGGGAGATGGGGCAGATCGCCGCTGGGGGCGTCCGTATTTTGGGCGGCTGCTGCGGCACGACGCCCGCCCACATCGCGGCTCTGCGTGCAGAGCTGGATGCCCTGCCCCGGCAGACCGAAGCCGCTCCGGCAGCGAAGCTTTCCACCGGGACTGCACCGGCGGTGGAAAAAGATGATGCCTTCCTGCGGAAACTGAACGCAGGTGAGAAGGTCATCGCCATTGAACTGGATTCGCCCCGGGTGGCCGACCTGAGCGGCTATCTGGATGGCGCACAGCGGCTGCAGGCCGCAGGCGCTGACCTGCTGACCATCGCCGACTGCCCCATCGCGCAGGCCCGGATGGATTCCTCCCTCGTGGCCTGCCGGGTACACCGGGAACTGGGAATGTGTGCTCTGCCCCACATGACCTGCCGTGACCGCAACCTCAACGCCACCAAGGCCCTTCTGCTGGGCCTTTACGCCGAGGGCGTGCGGGAGGTGCTGGCCATCACCGGCGACCCCATCCCCACCGCAGAGCGGGACGAGGTGAAGAATGTCTACCAGTTCAACTCCCGCAAGCTGGCCCAGTACATCGTCTCGCTGGCCGGGGAGGGCCGGGAGATGCCCTCGGCCATGACCGTCCTTGGTGCGCTGAACCTCAACGCCCGGAACTTTGAGGTGGAGCTGCGCCGGGCCGTGGAAAAGCTGGAAAACGGGATGTCGGGCTTTTTGACCCAGCCGGTGCTGTCGGCACAGGCGGTGGAGAATCTCCGCAAGGCCCGCCAGACACTGGGCGAACGGGCTAAAATCCTGGCCGGCATCATGCCCGTAGTCAGCCAGCGGAACGCCATCTTCATGGAGAACGAGATCAACGGCATCCATGTGGAGGAGGACATCATCCAGCGCTTCGCGGGCCTCGACCGGGAGCAGGGCGAGGCACTGGGCCTTGAGGTGTCGATGCAGATGGCCCGGGAGGCTCTGCCCTACGCCGACGGCTTCTATCTCATGACCCCCTTCAACCGTGTGGCCCTGATGGAGCGGCTCATTGCCCGGCTGAAAACGGAGCTTCTGGACGCGGAGGGCTGAAAAACGGATAAATCGTTGAAAGCGCCGCAATGAGATGATATTCTAATAAAGAAAAACGAACAGGGCCTTTGTGGACCCTGATAAGGCGGATGCAGCGGGCCACACTCGAAAAGGAAGGAATATAAGAAAAATGCGGACACGGTATACCCTTATCAATATGGTCGTCAATGTGGGTGGACAGCTCATGAATCAGGCGCTGCTGTTCATCAGCCGGATGGTGTTCATCCACTATCTGTCGGCGGCATATCTGGGTGTCAACGGACTGTTCACCGATGTGCTGGGCATCCTGAACCTTGCAGAGCTTGGAATCGGCACGGCGATGATATACAGCCTGTATGAGCCGGCTGCGAAGAAGGATGAGCATCGGCTGGCGCAGCTGATGAACCTTTACCGGCTCCTCTACCGTATCGTGGCGGTCGTGGTGCTGCTCGTGGGCCTTGCACTGATGCCGTTTCTGGGCTTTTTCATCAAGGACAGCAGCGGCATCGAGCATCTGCGGCTCATCTATCTGATGTATGTGGCAAACTCGGCCTGCTCCTATCTGCTGAGCTATAAAAACTCCATCTATCTGGCCTACCAGAAAGCCTATGTCCGCAACCTCTGGGCGCAGCTCTGCGACGCGGTCAAGACGCTGCTCCAGATCGTCCTCATCGTGCTGACCGGAAACTTTATCCTCTATCTGGCGGTGCAGTTCGTGATGCAGTTCATCCCGAACATCATCGTATCGGTCAAGGTGGATAAGGAATTTCCCTACCTGAAAGAATGCGGGGAGCTGCCGGAAAAAGAAGAATTTCACGGTATCCTGCGGAACATCGGTGCCATGAGCTTCCACAAGCTGGGAACGGTCATTGTCCGGAACACGGACAGCCTGCTGATGTCCAGCTTCGTGGGTTTGCTGTCGGTGGGCATCTACTCCAACTACAAGCTCATCTTGTCCGGCATCAACAACCTGATGGATAAATTTTCGAACGCCTTTACCGGAAGTCTGGGCAATCTGGGAGCCATTGAGGATGAGACGCGGGTGTACAGCATCTACCGGGAACTGGATCTGATCTTCTTCGTTATCTACGCCTACTGGACGGCGGGAGCGTTCGCGCTGTTCAACGCCTTTATCACCCTCTGCTTCGGCCCGGAATACTGCTTCTCCACGGCGACGGTCGCCGTCCTCGTGACGGAGTTTTACGTTTCGGGTCAGCGGAGGGTCAACGTGCTCTTCCGTGAGGCCAAGGGCCTGTTCTGGTACGACCGGTACAAGCCGCTGTTCGAGTCGGCCATCAATCTGGCGGCGTCCCTGCTGCTGGTGAAGAAGTTCGGCGTGGCAGGCATTCTGGGCGGAACGGTCATCAGCACCGTGACGACCTGCCTCTGGATGGAGCCTTACATCCTGATGCGCTACGGCATCCGGGAAGACTGGCAGGGCAAGCTGAAAGACTACTTTGTCCGCTACGCCGAACGCGCCGCAGTCGTCGCAGTGCTGGCCGCTGTGTCCTACGGATGGGTGCGCTTCTGCCCGGCGAAGAACATCGGCTGGTTCCTGCTGGACGGTGTGCTGTATACGCTGCTGTTCGGGGCTGTCATGGTGGTGCTCCACCGGAACGCGCCGGAGTTCGATCGGCTCAAGGGCCGTGTCACGGCTGTTCTGAAAAGAAGGAAAAGCTGAATGGCAGGGCGGGACGGCCGCGTCCGGCCCATCCGGCAGAAGAACGGCGGTCTGAGCGCGGCCCGTACGCTGAACGGCAGCTGTGAAAATTTTGTTCCGATGAAAAAGAGATTGACAAAACGCACAAAAAACGCTATATTCTTTTTATAAATGCAAGGAAAAAGAGTGTGCGTCGTTTTCGCCATCCAGAGAGCCGGGGGCTGCTGAAAACCCGGTATGGCGGTGCGGCGTGCTGTCGCTTTTGAGCAGAGGCGGGGAAACAGGAGTAGTCGCCTCCGGGTCTGCCCCACGTTATCGGGGCATCAAGGGGCATACGGCAGAAAGCCGTGTGCAATTTGGGTGGTACCGCGGTTATATTACAGCCGTCCCATGGAACGCTCCGTGGGGCGGCTTTTTTCGTCCCACTTCACAAACCTTCTGGGAGGATACTATGAAAGAACTCGCAAAACAGTATGATCCGAGCCAGGTGGAAGACCGCATCTACCAGTTCTGGCTGGATGGCGGCTACTTCCACACCAAGGCCGACCCCGACAAGAAGCCCTACACCATCGTGATGCCCCCTCCGAACGTCACCGGCCAGCTCCACATGGGCCACGCCGTGGATAACACCATGCAGGACATCCTCATCCGCACCAAGCGGATGCAGGGCTATGCCGCCCTGTGGGTGCCTGGCACGGACCACGCTTCCATCGCTACGGAGGCCAAGGTCGTGGAGGCCATGCGTGCTGAGGGCCTGACCAAGGAAATGGTGGGCCGCGACGGCTTCCTGGAGCGCGCCTGGGCCTGGAAGACCAAGTACGGCAACCGCATCGTCAGCCAGCTCAAGAAGCTGGGCAGCAGCTGCGACTGGGAGCGTGAGCGCTTCACCATGGACGAGGGCTGCTCTGAGGCTGTCAAGGAAGTCTTTGTCCGCCTGTACGACAAGGGCCTCATCTACCGCGGCAACCGCATGGTCAACTGGTGCCCCCACTGCAACACCTCCATTTCCGACGCCGAGGTGGAGTATGAGGAAAAGGACGGCAGCTTCTGGCACCTGCTCTACCCGGTCAAGGAGACCGGCGAGATGCTGGAGCTGGCTACCACCCGTCCCGAGACCATGCTGGGCGATACCGCTGTTGCCATCAACGGCGATGACCCCCGCTATGCTCATCTGCACGGCTGCCATGTCATCCTGCCCCTGCTGAACAAGGAGATCCCCATCGTCTGCGACGAGCACGCCGACATGACCAAGGGTACCGGCGTCGTGAAGATCACCCCGGCCCACGACCCCAACGACTTTGAGGTCGGTCTGCGCCATGACCTGCCCATCGTCCGCGTCTTCACCTATGACGGCCACATGACCGGCGCCGCCGACAAGGTTGCTGCCGACGCTCTGTTTGCCGCGGGCAAGAACACCGTCAACGAGCCTCATGTGCTGGACTGCGGCAGGTATGCCGGCATGACCACCCTCGAGGCCCGCAAGGCCATCCTCGCGGACCTGAAGGAGGGCGGCTTCCTGAAGGAGATCGAGCCTCTGAAGCACGAGGTCGGCACCTGCTACCGCTGCCACTCCACCATCGAGCCCATGGTGTCCAAGCAGTGGTTCGTCAAGATGGAGCCTCTGGCCAAGCCCGCCATCGAGAGCGTGGAGAAGGGCGACATCAAGTTCGTGCCGGAGCGCTTCACCAAGAACTATATGAACTGGATGAAGAACACCCGCGACTGGTGCATCAGCCGCCAGCTGTGGTGGGGCCACCAGATCCCGGCCTGGTACTGCGACGACTGCGGCGAGACGGTGGTCGCCAAGAGCGCACCCTGCACCTGCCCCAAGTGCGGCGGCACCAGGCTCACCCAGGACCCCGATACCCTCGACACCTGGTTCTCTTCCGCTCTGTGGCCCTTCAGCACTCTGGGCTGGCCCAATGAGGAGAGCGAGGACCTCAAGTATTTCTATCCCACCAACACCCTCGTCACCGGCTACGACATCATCGGCTTCTGGGTCAGCCGCATGATCTTCTCCGGTCTGGCTTACACCGGCAAGGCTCCCTTCGACACCGTCTGCATCCACGGCATCGTCCGCGACAGCCAGGGCCGCAAGATGTCCAAATCCTTGGGCAACGGCATCGACCCGCTGGAAGTCATCGCCCAGTACGGCGCTGACGCCCTGCGCTTCATGCTGGTGGACGGCTCTACCCCGGGCAATGACATGCGCTACAGCGAGAAGAAGGTGGAGGCTGCCCGCAACTTTGCAAACAAGCTGTGGAACGCTACCCGCTTCGTGCTGATGAACCTGCCTGAGGACTTCCAGCCCGGCCTGCCCAGCGAGGATAAGCTGGACATGAGCGATAAGTGGGTGCTGACCAAGCTGAATCAGGTGGCTGGCGCCATGAGCGACAACCTCGACCACTACGAGATGGGTCTGGCCGCTGCCAAGATCAACAGCTTCATCTGGGACGTCTACTGCGACTGGTTCATCGAAATCGCAAAGCCCCGCCTGAACTCCGGCGACGCCGAGCAGGCCGACACTGCCCGCCGCGTGCTGGTGTATGTGCTGGATAAGGCCCTCAAGCTGCTGCACCCCTTCATGCCCTTCATCACCGAGGAGCTGTATCAGGCTCTGCCCGGCTCTGCCGAGACCATCATGACCCAGAGCTGGCCCACCTTCGATGAAGCTCACAACTGGGCCGACGAAGAGGAAGCCTTTGAAAAGGTCATGGACTACATCAAGGCTGTGCGTACCATGCGCACCGAGATGAACGTCCACCCCGCCAAGAAGACCAGCATGATCATCGAGACGGCTGACCCGGCTCCCTTCCAGAGCGCCGAGGTCTATCTGGCAAAGTTCGCCTTCGCCACCGATGTGACCTTCACCGAAAAGTATGAGGGCAGCACCGACGGCATGGTGCAGGTGTCCACCCACGCCGCCCGCGGCTTCATCCCCATGATGGAGCTCATCGACCGCGACAAGGAGCTGGCCCGTCTGAACAAGGAAAAGGCCAAGGCCGAGAAGGAACTGGCCATGTTCGAGAACCAGCTCAACAACCCCAAGTTCGTCGAGCGCGCTCCCGCCGCTCTGGTGGAGGACATCCGCAATAAGCACGCCAAGAGCCAGGACAAGCTTGCCAACATTGAGCAGAGCATCAAGGCTCTGGGCTGATGCGGGAAACGGGTCCTGATATGCAAAAAACTTCTCCATGGCTCATTGCGGCGCGAGTCATCTTTACCTTTGCGCTTATCGCCTGCATCGTATTCATCTTCTCCAACTCCATGCAGATCGGTGAGGTCTCGGAAACGGCAAGCGGACGCGTATTGCTTCTGATGAAAAAGGTGTTCACCCGTCTGGGAATGCCCGGCGCGGCGAACCATCTGACAGACCACATCGTGCGCAAGCTGGCACATTTCTGCGAGTATGCGCTGGAAGGCTTCCTGCTCACTCTCTGCCTGCGGGTCTATACCCGGCACTTTTTCGTTCATATCTCGTGGCCGATCCTGGGCGGTCTGCTCACGGCCCTGACGGACGAGACCATCCAGATGTTCAGCGATGGCCGGAGCAGCCAGCTCACCGACGTCTGGCTGGATTTTTCGGGCGGGATGGCCGGTATTCTGGTGGGCCTGTTCTGTCTGGCCCTGTGCAGGATGTGCTGGCTGCTCTACAAACATCGAAACGAGGATTGACGCAATGACCATCGAACAGGCAAACGAATATTTTTCTTCTCTGCCCGAGGGCTTTGCCCCGGCGGAGGAGCTGCGCGCTGCCCTGACGGCGGATGTCCAGAAGGTGCAGTTCGTCGGTGTGGCCGGCACGGCGGGCAAGACCGCAGCTGCCGGTCTGCTGGCGGCCATTCTGCGGGAGGCGGCGTTCCACGTCGGCTTCTACCGCGCCGGCTGTGAGCCGCTGTCGGCCCGCATCGCCATCGGCGGCGTGTCGGTGGATCCGGTGCTGCTTTGTCAGGCTGCCGAGGCTCTCAGTGCCGCAAAGCCTCTGCCCCGTGAGGCGGCAGAGCTGGCGGCTGCGGCCCGCTGCTTTGGTGTGGCGGGCTGCAAGCTGGCTGTGGTGGAGCTGCCGGATGCCGGTCTGGCATCGGCCCTGCCCAATATGCCGGTCTGCGCCGTCACGGCCATCGGCCCGGACGGTGTGAGCCGCTCGGTGGAGCGTCTGGCCGCGCTGGCCGCAGGCGTCATGCGGAAGGACGCCGTCTGCGTCACTGCGCCGGAGCAGCCGAAGGCTGTTCTGAGTGAGCTGGTGGTGGCGGCGGCCAAGGCCGAGTGTGAGCTCGTCGTCCCCGACGCCGAGGACATCACCTTCCTTGAGGCGGAAAAGTTCACCAGCAAGGTGGACTACGGCGGATACACCGCCCCTCTGGCCTTCCTGGGCCGCCACGCGGCAGGCAATGCCGCCGTCGCGGTCGAGTTGGCGCTGGCCCTCTGGCGCAAGGGCTTTGAGATCCCCGATGAGGCCATTCTGGCGGGCCTTGCCGCTGTGGAGAACCGCAGCAGCATCCGCGTCCTGTCCCAGAAGCCCCTCATCATCCTCGACGCCTGCCGTACTCCGCAGCAGGCTGCAGCCCTTCTGCGCGTCCTCAATATGGCCAAGGTGCGCCATATGAGCGCCGTGATCGGCCTGACTGAGGAGGAAGGCGCGGAGTCATTCCTTGCCGCACTGGAGACCGGACTGACTTCGGAAGAGCAGAAGAAGGACAAGAGCACCATGCCCGGCATGGGCGAGAACCCCTTCGACAAAGTCTTCCTTGTCGCCCCGGCGGGAACGGAAGCGGCGCTGGCAGAGCGGCTGACCGAAAAGGCACGGTATCACTTCGACGCGGTGTTCTGCCCGACGCTGGCCGAGGCCGTGGAGCAGGCGAAAGCCAACAGCCGCCGCGGCCTGCTGGTCTGCGGCAGTGAGGCCATCGCCCTCGAAGCAGAAAAGCTGTTGGGGAACCGCTGAGCGACACCGTTCTCTAAAAAATAACCCGAAAGACCTGTACACTGAAAAGGTGTACAGGTCTTTTCTTTATGCCAGAAAAAAAGGAGATGAGGATATGGCGACAGTGACCTTCAGCGCGGCGGACGATGTGCTCTACGCCTATCTGGCCGGCGAGATCGACCACGACGCGGCGCAGGGGCTTCGCATCCAGCTGGACGACGCCCTGCTCACCCGCAGCCCGCGCATTCTGGTGATGGACCTCGGCGGAGTGGGGTTCATGGATTCGTCGGGCATCGGGCTGATACTGGGGCGGCAGCGCTGCGCCCGGACGCTGGGCGGCAGTCTGCGCATCCAGCACGCGCCGGAACAGCTCCGGCGGGTCTTACAGCTTGCAAGCATCCCCTGCACCGAGCCGGGCGGGGAAGTATCAGGAGGGATATAAATGAAAGCGGAAAACAGTGCAAAGATCCAATTTGATTCGCTCAGTGCCAACGAGGCTTTTGCCCGGGGCGCAGCGGCGGCCTTTCTGGCTCGGTATGACCCCACCGTGCCGCAGCTGGCCGACATCAAGACGGCGGTGTCCGAGGCGGTGACCAACTGCATCGTCCACGCCTACCCGGATGCCATCGGTCCCGTGACCCTGAGCATCGCCGTCTACCCGGAGCGGCTGGTGAAGATAACAGTAACGGATAAGGGCATCGGCATCCCGGACGTCGAAAAGGCCATGGAGCCTCTTTTCACCACCGGCAATCCGGAAGAGCGCTCCGGTCTGGGCTTTGCGGTGATGCAGAGCTTTATGGATAAAGTCAAGGTGTCCTCTCAGCCCGGAAAGGGGACACGGGTGGTGCTGACCAAGCGTCTGGATGAGCGCTCTACATAATAAAGAGAAAGAGGGCGTCGCAATGGTAACGGACAAGACCCGGCGGAGCGCATTCATCGAGCAGAATCTGGGGCTGGTGCATTCCTGTGCCGGACGGTTCCGGGGGAGAGGCATTGAATACGACGACCTCTACAGCGCCGGCTGTATGGGGCTGGTAAAAGCGTATGACGGCTTTGATGAGTCGCGTGGCGTCTGTTTTTCCACCTACGCTGTGCCGGTCATTCTGGGCGAGATCAAAAAGCTGTTCCGGGACGGCGGCACTGTAAAGGTGAGCCGGTCACTCAAAGAGCTGAGCCTGCGCATCAATGCGGCCCGGGAGCATCACAGCAAGCTTTGCGGAGCAGAGCCTACTCTGTCACAGCTGGCAGAGGAGCTGGGGGAAAGCGTGGAGAATATCACGCTGGCCATCCAGGCGGCGCAGCCTGCGATGAGTCTGACGCCGGAGAACCGGGAAGAGAGCGACCGGCAGATAGATATTCCGGTAGAGTCGCCGGAGGAAGAGCTTGCGGATAAGATAGGTCTGGCGGAGGTATTGAAGAGCCTGCCCGAAGAGGACAGGCTTATTATCCAGCTTCGCTTTTATGGGGGCAAGACCCAGAGCGATACGGCAAAACTGCTCCATACCACGCAGGTACAGATCTCCCGGCGGGAGCGCAAGATATTAAAGGTGATGCGGGACAGGCTGTTGGACGAATGATGGACAGAGCGGCCAAATCTGAGAGAAAAAACTGGGCAAAAGGACGAACCGCAAAATAATTCAAAAAAAGTGAAAAAAGGACTTGCTTTTTGAGGGGGTCTGTGCTAAAATACATTACTGTCAGGCGGACGTCTGACACAAACACCCCCGAAAAAGCGACAGAAAAAGCACGAAGGTTGATTGGTTCTCCTAAGAACTTCAAAAAATCTTCAAAAAAGTGCTTGACAATCTGGTGCTTCGGTGGTAAAATAAATAAGCTTTCAGCCGCTTGGCTGAGGCGCTACAGGACCTTGAAAATTGAACAATATCGAAAAACTTGTAACGGAACCTATTTTCG